>Ga0207083_1144_pt1 | contig 10805 bp, 8 predicted proteins | sample Alteio_BWMinHeat_57_FD_153516 | JGI IMG/M metagenome (GOLD analysis project Ga0207083, IMG submission 153516) | Enriched cells from forest soil in Barre Woods Harvard Forest LTER site, Petersham, Massachusetts, United States -... | ecosystem: Environmental > Terrestrial > Soil > Temperate forest >... | reverse complement strand
ACGTGGATTGTATGATAGTTGATTAAAAAAGTCTAGAATTTTCCTCAACAAATTGCGGCTAAACTCTATAAATTGAACGGATCAATGATGATCATTTAGCCTTTCTCTTGTAATCTTGAACTCAAATGAAACAGCGCAATTCAGTGGTCTTTTATCTCAACGGCGTTCGCCAAGAAGTCGGTGCCGAGCAAGCTCGAATGATGCTCTCCGATTACTTGCGCTATGAAAAATCACTCACCGGTACGAAGGTGGTTTGCGCCGAGGGAGACTGTGGCGCCTGTTCAGTTTTGAAGCTATTCCCTCACTCCGCTGGTAAGGGTTCAGCAAAAGATACTTTCATCCCCATGAATTCCTGTATCACTACCCTTGCACAGATGGATGGAGCGAGTTTGATTACCGTAGACGCTCTCGCGATGGGTGATCCCCGCGATTCAGAAAATTTATCCCCGGTTCAAAATGCGATGGTTTCCTGCCATGGTAGTCAGTGTGGATTTTGTACACCGGGTTTTGTGGTCACTCTCACCGGCGCGATTGAAAATAAATTGTGTCAGAAATCGTTCTCTAAAAAGCCGGAGACTCACCTCACGCCCCAAGAAGCTAAGAATGCCCTCACCGGAAATCTTTGTCGTTGTACCGGTTATCAACCAATCATCGACGCTGCGACGTCGATCGATCTTAAAAAATGTGAACCCATTTCCAAACGTTTCTATTCGAAACAACAAGAACTCGATTTGAAGAAAGTTCAGTCTTCGCCATTGCTGTTAAAAAACGATGTGTTTTCCATCTACGCGCCAAAAACAGCGAAGGACGCCGCCAAATACCTCACGAAGAACAAAACAGCGCGCATGATCGCCGCAAGTACCGATCTCGGCGTACTCAGTAACAAGGGTAAAATCAAATTTGAAAAGTTGGTGAGTCTGCATTTAGTTTCAGAACTCTATGTATTGAAGAAACAGGGTGCGGGACGCATCTCTGTTGGAGCGCGGGTCACGCTCTCAGAATTACGTCATTTTTTAAAAGACCTGGTCCCTCAATTTGCAACTTTTCTGGATCTCTTTGCCTCTCCTCAGATTAAGAACGTGGCGACCTTGATTGGAAATGTGGGAAATGCTTCCCCGATCGCCGACACTCCGCCATTTTTACTCGTGAGTGATGCCGTGGTTCACGTGGTGGGTTCACGCGGAAAACGAAAAATCCCACTCGAAAAATTTTATCTCGCTTACCGGAAGACCGCGCTCAAAGCAGGCGAGATCATCACCTCGATTGATTTTGCGATTCCTAAAAAAGGAGAAAGCCTCGCGCTCTATAAAACCTCCCAACGAAAAGACCTCGATATTTCAATTGTGAATGCAGCAATCCGTGTAAATTGGATGGACGCAAAGAAAACGGTGATTAAAGAGGTGAATATCGCTATGGGTGGAATCGCAGCGACTCCACTTCGTTTGAAAAAAACAGAGCTTCTCTTGAAAGGTGCCATCCTTTCTAAGGAGACCCTCGCCAAAGCAGTTACAACTCTTCATTCGGAAATGACTCCGCTATCCGACCTTCGAAGTTCATCCAGCTACCGCCGCGTGATCGTGGAAAATCTATTCCTAAAATTTTTCAGGGAGCATTCATGAAATTTTCTCATGACTCTGCCCACACCCATGTTTGTGGAAAAAGTGAGTTCATTGATGATCGGCCGATCACCCATGGTGAATTACACGTGGAAGTATTCTACAGCACTGAAGCCCACGCAAAAATCAGTAAATTGAATTTCGATGCCGCACTAAAGGTTCCTGGTGTGATGGGGATTTTCACCGCCAAAGACTTCCACCACAATATATGGGGTACGATTTTTCAGGATCAGCCTCTTTTGGCCGAAAAAGAAGTGAACTTCGTAGGAGAAACCATTGCCCTCATTGCCGCCGAATCTCGTGAAGCAGCAAAAGATGCACGAGCTCTGATTCAAATCACCTATGAAAAATTGCCGGCATACCTTTCTGTGGACGCGGCAAAGGCGGCAAAATCATTCATCGCCGGCGTTCGGAAGATTGAACGCGGAGATGTGGAAAAAGCCTACATCACAGCTCCGCACCGGCTCGAAGGAAAAATCGTGATCCGCGGCCAAGATCATTTTTATCTGGAGAGCCAAGCAACGGTGGTTTATCCGAAAGAAGACGGACAACTCGAAGTTCATGTTTCAGCCCAACATCCGACCGAAGTTCAACACGTCGTCACCCATGGACTTGGTCTCAATTCGAAGGATGTGACCGTGATTGTAAAACGCATGGGCGGCGGTTTCGGTGGTAAAGAATCTCAGGCGGCTCCATTTGCCGCCTATGCTGCACTCGTTGCTCAAAAGTTCAATCGTTCTGCCCGCATTGTTCTGACCAAAGACGACGACATGATCATGACCGGAAAACGAAACCCATTTGAGAATATCTATCGTGTGGGTTTTGATCACGATGGTCGCATTCTCTCATTGGAAGTGGATTTTTTCTCTGACGGTGGCGCTTATGCGGATCTCTCTACCTCGATCATGGAACGAGCAATGCTCCACGCAGACAATGCCTACTACATTCCAAATGTGAAGGTGACCGGGCAAGTGTGCCGTACCCATTATCATCCGCACACTGCCTTTCGTGGATTCGGTGGACCAAAGGGCGTGGCAACGATTGAAAAAATTATCGAGGAGATCGCACATGCTCTTGGCAAAGACGCCCTCGATATCCGCAAGCTCAATTGCTACACCGATCAAGGAGGCCGCGATGTGACTCATTACAGTCAGAAGGTGGAAAACAACTGTTTACCACGCCTTTTTGATCAATTAGAAAAAAGTTCAGATTACAGATCACGCCGCACACAGCTCGAAAAACAAAATAAAGATGCAGAGAAGACCCGTCTCTTACATGGTCTTTCCCTCACTGCTGTAAAATTCGGAATTTCTTTCACCACACGCTTCTTAAACCAGGCAAACGCCATGGTGATCATTCACAAAGATGGAAGCTTGCAGGTCTCCACTGGCGCAACAGAGATGGGCCAGGGAGTAAATGCGCGCATTGCACAGATGGTGGCAAGCGAACTCGGACTCTCGCGCGATGATGTTCGCATGATGCCAACCACTACCGATAAGAACGCAAACACTTCTCCCACCGCTGCATCCAGTGGTACCGATCTCAATGGTGCGGCTGCATTGATCGCAACCCGAAAAATCAAAGCAAGACTCAGCCAACTGGCGATTGCATTGTTTGATTTGCCGGAAGCCCGCTGGGCACGGCATACAGCCGGTCTCGGCACCGAAGCGGAAATTCATGTTTCTGAATTGCCGCCGCAAAATTATGATTCCAATCTCGATGCCGATTGGAAAAGCGGAATCGCTACGTATCACGATGTCGTTTTTGAGGGCGGACAGGTTTTCCGAACCAAACACCCTAATCATAAAATTTCATTCGCTTCACTGGTTCACGAAGCCTATCACCATCGGATTTCTCTCTCAGACTATGCACACTATTTGATTCCAGGACTGTCGTTCAACAAGCTCACCGGACGCGGAAATGCATTTTTGTATTTCACCCAAGGGGTGGCTGCATCTGAGGTTTCGATTGATCTCGATACAGGAGAAGTGAAAGTCTTACGCGCGGATATTTTGATGGATCTCGGTCGGCCGGTGAATCAACCACTCGATATTGGCCAAGTTTCGGGTGCTTTTGTACAGGGCATGGGTTGGGTGACCACCGAAAAACTTCACTATAGAAACGGCGCACTTCTCTCCCATGCTCCAAGCACTTATAAAATCCCAAGCATTCAAGACACCCCTCGCATCTTCAATATCGAGTTACTCGAAAATGATCAGAACTTTGCAAACGTGCGCGGAACCAAGGCCGTAGGAGAACCTCCGCTTCTTCTCGGCATCAGTGTCTGGACTGCCATTCACGATGCACTTAAGCAAAGAACAGAATACAAAAACAAGTTTCCATCTGTTTTCCCAAAACTGGAAATTCCCGCCACTCAAGAAGAAATCCTTCGTGCACTCTATCCGGAAAAATTTTCTCGCTGGGATGGTCACGCATGAAGTCTTCAGAAAAAAGTTTTTGGGAAGCATCGTTAGAATTACACCAAACGGGAAAACCATTTATTGTCGTCACCATTGTAGGCATCCGAGGTCACGCATCTCAGGAAATGGGCTGCAAGATGCTCATCAATGAAGAAGGCACCTATTGGGGCACCATCGGTGGCGGAAAAATTGAGGCCAAAACTCTAGAACAAGCCGCTACGATTTTTAAAAAACTTCCAGAGCTTACTCCACCAGCACTCTTCACCTGGGATCTGCAGCGAGATCTCGGCATGACTTGTGGCGGAGAAGCGAGTTTATTGTTTGAAACCCATCAACGGGCGGATGGTTGGAATATTGTGGTGTTCGGAGCTGGCCATGTAGGACAAGCCCTCGTCCGAGTGCTCAACACCCTCGACTGCAACATTGCCTGTGTGGACTTTCGTCAAGAATGGGTGGATAAACTTCCCAATTCCCCGAAGATCAAAAAAGTGTGCATTCCCGACATGAAAGCGTATTTGGATGAGGTGGATGAAAATTCATATTTCGTGACCATGACCCGCGGGCATGTCACCGATCTGGAAATGCTAGAAGCGATCTTTCGTAAGTTTCCAAATGCGAGATACATCGGTTCTTTGGGCAGTGACGTAAAGGCAATCAAGCTTAGATCAGATTTAAAGGAAAAAGGCATCTCACCGGCCCTCCTCGAGAAACTCCACTGCCCGATCGGTCTAGAGATCGGTAAGAATGATCCAGCTGAAATAGCGATTAGCGTTAGCGCGGAATTGCTTCAAGAGCGGGATCGGAAGTCAGATCAAATATGACATTTTAACCGCTCTATAAACTTTAACTTTTTGTAAATATCGACTACGACAAAAAGTTAAAGTTTATAGAGTGAGAAAAACTCACTGTTTGTAGCTCACCATCCCACCAATCACTAACGCCCCCTCGCCCACCATTCTGATTGCACTTTCCCCCAATCATGCTAATTTTTTAAGCATAGGACTTGATCACTCAACAGACAGGTACCAATATGAACTCGGTTTCGACCACGGCAGTAAATACGCAGTTATTTCCACTTCTCATCGGCAAGGGTAAACTTGCGCGACATCTTCATCATTATTTTCATCTCGTAGAATCGCCACACAAACACTTTGATGATGCCCGTGATTTGAGCGATCCCGATCTGTATCGAAAAATCAGGGAAGTGAATAGCATCTGGATTCTCACCTCGGATCAAAGCATTGAATCAGTCGCCAACGAACTTAAATCGAGGATGATCAAGGAAGACATCAATCCTTCGGCCTACACCTGGATTCATTCTTCGGCCGCGACCGCGATACCAGGCATGTACACCTTTCATCCACTCATGACTTTTGCTAACGAGCTTTATTCTCTCGAGCAATATCAATCCGTACCTTTTGCCATCATTTCGGAAAAGGCCGAGGAACTCCGCGCGAAATTCCCACTCCCGAACACTAACTTCACCATTCCCGGCGATCAACGGGCATTCTATCATGCAACGGCAGTGATGATGTCCAATCTGCCGATTTTACTTTGGTCGCTCACTTCTAAAGAGGCAAAGAAAAAACTTTCGCTAGACCCGTCCATTTTTCACCCGATCTTAAAGCAAACTCTCGAAAACTTTATCCAACAGGGCGAGTCCGCGCTCACTGGACCCATTGCGCGCGCGGATCATGCCACCATCGAAAAAAATCTTACGGCGATTAGCAACACTCCCCTTTTAAAAATCTATGAGGCATTTTTATGATGACTGTTCCTGAGTTTTACAAACGCAAACAGAAGAAACAAAAAATATCGATGATCACTTGTTACGACGCATCGTTTGCGAGCATCGTGAATGCGAGTCCGATTGATGTGATCTTGGTGGGTGATAGCTCCGCGATGGTGATGCATGGGTTTAATTCCACGATTCACGCCACCGCAGAAATGATTGAAGCTCATGTTGCGGCAGTGGCAAGAACGGCAACTAATAAATTCATTGTTGCCGACATGCCTTTTCTCTCCAATCGTCACGGTGTGAGCCACGCCACCGAAATCGCGGGTCGTTTTTTAAAGGCCGGCGCACATGCGGTCAAAATCGAAGGAATTCAAGGTAACGAAGAAATTGTAAAACACCTGGTGGGATCCGGTATCCCAGTGATGGGCCACTTGGGACTCACTCCTCAGTTTGTCAATCAACTCGGAGGAATGAAAGTGCAGGCGACCTCTGCCGAAGCTCAAGAACTCCTACTCACGGATGCAAAAGCCTTTCAAGATGCCGGAGCTTTTTCACTCGTCTTAGAATGTGTTCCAAACAAAATTGCAAAAAAAGCGACTGATCTTTTGAATATCGCTGTCATTGGAATCGGCGCGGGTCTTGAGGTCGATGGGCAAGTCTTAGTGCTTCAGGATCTTCTGGGATTTAATCCGAATTTCAAGCCGAAATTCTTAAGACAATACTTAAACGGCTACGAGCTTTTTAAATCAGCATTTGAAGAGTTTCACGAAGACGTGACTCAGCAAAAATTTCCAAATGAGAAGGAGTGCTACTCATGATGATTTTTGAAACGGTAAAGAAATTCCAAGAATGGCGGAATACGCTCCCTAAAGATCAAACTCTCGGTTTTGTTCCGACGATGGGCGCCCTACACTCCGGTCATGAGAGCTTACTCCGGTTTTCAGCTCACGATAACGACGTGACCGTCCTGAGCATCTTTGTGAACCCTACCCAGTTCAACAATCCAGACGATCTGAAAAATTACCCGAATACTTTTGAGCAAGATCTCGCAATGGCAAAAAAATTAGGCGTCGATGCTATTTTTGCACCAAAAGACATGAATGAGCTTTATCCAGATCAATATCGCTTTAAAATCAACGAGTCTGAATTTTCAAAAGAACTGTGCGGCGCTCACCGTCCAGGCCATTTTGATGGTGTGCTCACCGTGGTGATGAAGTTATTTCAAATCGTTCAGCCCACTCGTGCTTATTTCGGAGAAAAAGATCACCAGCAACTGACTCTGATTCAAGACATGGTCTCTAGCTTCTTCTTACCCGTGCAAGTAATCCCCTGCCCTACCATCAGAGAAACTTCCGGCCTCGCCCTGAGTTCGAGAAACCTGCGCCTCACTCCGGAAGAAATACAAGTCGCTCCAAAGCTATATCAAACGATCACTGAGATCAAAGATCGGGATCGTGCGATCAAAACCCTGAAGGACTATGGTTTTAAGATTGATTACCTCGAAGACCGCAATCATCGCCGCTATGTGGCTGCAGCACTGGGAAAAGTGAGGTTGATTGACAATGTCGAGCTCTAAAATATTACTCCAAGTCTCCGGCTCGATCGCTGCCTTTAAGGCCGTTGCCCTTTGCTCAAAACTAGTGCAACTCGGTCATGAAGTGGAAGTCATCCTTTCTGAGGGCGCACAAAATTTTGTAGGTGCCGCATCGTTTGAAGGCTTCACCCGCAAAAAAGTGCACACGAGCTTATACACTGACGGCCAAATGATGGCCCATATTGATCTGGAGCGCTGGGCTGACGTCATTCTCCTTTATCCGGCCTCGGCCAACACCATTGCGAAACTCGCCACCGGTCAAGCAGACACCTTGATTTCTGCGCTATTTTTAGCTCATGAATTCAAAAAACCTTATTTCATTGCCCCGGCGATGAATCAGGCGATGTTTGCTCATCCGTCAACACAGGCACACCTACAAACTCTGAAAAATTACGGAGTGAACATACTCACACCAAACGAGGGATTTCTTGCCTGTGGTGAATTGGGTGCAGGTCGGGTGATTGAACCGGAAGAAGTGCTAGCACTGCTAGCAACGCCAGCTCCATTGATTAAGGCCGAAACAAAGAAAAAAATCCTCATCACCAGTGGTGGAACCAGTGAACCCATTGATGCCGTCCGCTCGATCACTAACTTCAGCACTGGTGAAACCGGCTATCGCATCGCGAAGCAATTGAAACACGCAGGACACGAGGTTACCCTGGTCCAGTCCAAAACTTCCGCGTTCCAACTGCCTGACCAACTCTCCTACACCACTACGAGCGAATTTATAGATGTGGTGAAGTCTCAACTCCAAAACCAAACTTACGATTACTTGATTCATGCAGCCGCAGTTGCCGATTACCGGGTGGAAGAGCCAGTGAAACAAAAACTCCAAAGTAAAGACTCACAGACGCTCACCCTCATTCCAAATGAAAAGGTGATCAGTAGTGTTCGCGCATGGTCCAAGAACAAAAAACTAGAATTGATTTCCTTCAAACTCACCGCTAATTCTGACTTAAAGTTAAACGCCTATGACTCCGAATGGATCATTCACAATGAATTGAAAGACGTGAATCAGGAAAATCACCTTGGAACGATCTACAATAAAGAAAAGATCCCTCAATTTAAATTTAAAACTAAAACGGAACTCGCAAAGCGGGTTCAGAACATTGTAGAAGGGAACATCGTATGATCCTCCTTTTAGACGTGGGCAATACCCAGATTTTCGGTGGCGTGGTCAAATCGAGCAATCCGGAAGATATTATTTTCAGCTTCAGAAAAGGAACCGACAGTTCATCGAGTAGCGATGAGACAGGGCTTTTCCTCAAGAGCGTTCTCCAAGAAAATAAAATCAATCCGGATCAAATCAAGAAAATCGGAATTTGCTCGGTAGTTCCCGGAACGATGCACTCGCTTAAGGGTGCTTGTCAGAAATATTTCAAAATCAATCCCTTTGTATTGCAAGCTGGAGTGAAGACCGGCCTCAAGATCAAATACCGTAACCAAGTGGAGGTTGGTGCCGATCGGATTGCGAACGCAATTGCGGTCACCCATCTCTATCCAAATAAAAACGTGATCGTGATTGATCTAGGAACGGCAACTACTTTTTGCGCAGTAACTAAAGACAAAGACTATCTCGGAGGCGCAATCATCCCAGGCCTTCGCATTTCGATGGAAGCACTCGAATCCCGTACGGCGAAACTCCCGTCGGTAGAAATCATTAAGCCTGAACTTGCCTGCGGTCGCTCGACGATTGAGAGCATTCAAAGTGGACTGTATTTCAGTCATCTCGGTGCGATGAAGGAATTCGTTAGTCTCTATAAAAAAGAACTCTTCAATGGTGAACAACCCATGGTGGTGGCTACCGGTGGATTCTCACGTTTATTTTCTGATGCAAAAGTATTCGATGCGGAAATTCCAAATCTGGTTTTGAATGGGCTTTACATGGCAATTCAAATGAACGACGAGCAAAACTAGTTTTTTAACAGCCAGTATTTCCAGGATTACAAATCACGATCATTCCGCCATTTCCTGGAGTACCAGTACTTCCGCTTTGCGTAGTTGATCCGGCACCTGAAGTACCAAAATCCGCGTCGCTTGCTTGTGTCGCGCCTGAACTAGCACCGGAGCCAGCGGTATAACTTGGAGATGTGCCAACTGAATAACTGGACCCTCCTCCTCCGCCTGCACTCACATATCCACCACTTCCATCACAAGCTCCACCACCACCCGGATAATATCCACCGCCTCCGCCAGCACCTCCGTAATGTGCACCATCACCGATGCCGCCGGCACCACCTGAAGAATCAAAACCAAATCCGCCGTTGTGAAAACTCGATCCCGCGCCAGCACCTAGTCCACCCACTGATCCCGATGCACCGCCACCGCTACCATTCACGCCGTTGTATCCGCTTCCGGTTCCACCAACACCATTGCTATTGTTAGTACCACCACTACCGCCGTGAGCGTTCAATGCACTTGCGTTGCTACCGGAAACACCCGTTAATCCACCGCCGGCACCACCTGCACCACCACGATGAGCGGCATCATAAGTGTCGCCGCCACCGCCGCCGCCACCGGCCCACAAAATCACTGCGCCACTTCCATTTTTTACGGTGGTCGCGCCGCCGCCACCGGCACCATCTATGTATCCACCGGCTGCTCCGCCACCTGCTTGTGCAACATTGAACGTAAGTGAAGTCAGACTCGCTGTAGAAAAAGTATCTTTCACATATCCACCGCCGCCGCCGTTACCGCCGAGGGTTCCATCCACATTTTGTCCGCCTCCGGATCCGCCGCCAGCACCCACCGCTTTAACGACCAAATTTCCGATCGCCGAAGATAGGTAATATGAAGCTGTAGTGGCAACACCGCCAGCACCTGTTGAAAACGTAAGTTTAAACGAGGCAGGAGTGGTGAAAGGAGTTCCGTTGGTGAGCGCCGAATTTCCATTGAAATCAAGCGCGCGGACCGAAGGATAAACAGTAATGCCAACGGGTAAAATAAAATTTGAAAAAGATGCTGACAACACATTGCCTACGTCACCATGGGTGAAAGAAAAAAGATCATCAATTCCCGCGCTCGTGCCGAGTCCAACTTGATAAGTTGCAATTCCGCTGCCTCCAGCATTGTCTACCGCCGCAGTCCAAGTCGCTGAAAACGTACTGATCGAACTTCCGATCGTGGTAAAACTTCCCGGAGGAGTGGTTGGCGCAGTATTATCAAAAAAAGTTTTGATCACTATCCGACCGTTGTTGCCATTGCTTCCAACTGTTTGAGATCCCGCTCCGCCGGCACCCGCATTACTTGCGTAGTCTGCATCAGCATTCCCGCCTGCAGTTACACCTGAAGCCGCCGTATAAACTATCGAGCTTCCTATTGAATGGCTGGAGCCACCACCACCGCCGGCTCCCACATCTCCATCGGCACCGCCGCCGCCACCCGGATAATATCCGCCGCCGCCGCCGCCTCCACCTACATAATTCCAAGAATTTCCA
>Ga0207083_1096_pt1 | contig 10905 bp, 8 predicted proteins | sample Alteio_BWMinHeat_57_FD_153516 | JGI IMG/M metagenome (GOLD analysis project Ga0207083, IMG submission 153516) | Enriched cells from forest soil in Barre Woods Harvard Forest LTER site, Petersham, Massachusetts, United States -... | ecosystem: Environmental > Terrestrial > Soil > Temperate forest >... | reverse complement strand
CGTGTCGTTGGCCAGAACGCCCGGAGCCGGGACGGTTTTGGAAATGTTTTGGACCAGGGAATAAGAGTCGTTATTGGCGACGGGCACATTGTCAAGAACCGTCAAGATGGCTGCGCCGCTATTGGCAGAGCCACCGGCATTGATAACGGTCACATAATAACTTCCGGCATTTCCACTGGACACTGGGTTTAATGTAAGCGAACCCCCGGTGGCGCCGCTAATTGGACTGCTGCCAAAATACCATTGATAACTCAATTGAGTCAGGCTGGTTACGACTACGGAAAAAGTCACACTGCCTCCTTCTGAGACAGTTTGGCTTAAAGGTGAGACAACGATAATCGGAGGAAGGCCACTGCCTAGGCAAACGGTCAGCCCAGAAAATGTCACAAATAAGTACAGCGCAGCCACTTGGACTGCGCCACACCCTATCTTATGAAGCTTCTTTGTCCGCATCTTGGACATCTGAAGCCGATTTCATGCCACTTTTATCAATACCGATAAGTCAGTTTTAGCCCAAAACTGCGGCCATTTTGAGGAATTTCACTTTGAAGATGAAATGGGGTGGCTGGATCGGAATAATGCTCGTCAAAGAGGTTATAAACGGTTGCCGAAAGCTCCAGGTTTTTGACCAGATTCTGGCTGAATATGGTGAAATTTACCGTGTTGTGTCCCTCCACATCCATGCCGGGCATCGTTCGCCCGGTGGTTGTGGTCGAAAAGGTGCTCCGGCTGCTGGTGTATTGGAATTCCAAGCTGGCGAAAATTTTCTGTTGGTAAACGGGCACGCTGAGATTGAACTTGATGAGCTGCTCCGGCGAGTCCGGCAGATCCTGGCTGTAAGATTCGTTTTCGGCGTGTTGCAGGGTATAGCTGGCGCGTCCGCGAAGCCCGCACGCCCAAGTGCCTTCAATTCCCAATTCAACGCCCTGGCTCCGCACGTTAATATTGCCGTATTTGCCATTCTGAAAAACAATCAAATTGTTCATCTCGTTGTAAAAAGTAGAAACCGATGAGCGCAGGTTCCGGCCAATTCCCTGTTCGTACACCAGTTCATACGACGTGATTTCCTCCGGGGAAATGTTCTGAAAACGAGGATCGCTCAGTTCCAAAAAATTGGGCGCGCGGAAGGCGGTGCCATAGATGGCCTTGAAAGTGGTTTTTTCAAACGGGTCATAAATCAGGGCCACGCGGGGATCAATGGCCGGGTCGAAATCTCCATATTGGTCATAGCGCACACCGGCATTCAAGTGGAGCTGCTTGAAAAGCTCCACATCGCCTTCGGCATAGACACCATAGCTCTGCCGCGTCCTGAGACTGTCCGTAAAAACTTTTCCGGTTTGGGTGTCGAACAACAGATCTTCCTGGTGAAAGTCGTCACGATATTCCGCCCCGAGCGTCAGGGTGTGCTTGTCCCAGAGGCGTTTGCTTACTTGCACTTCGGCGCCCAGCCATTCCCCGGTTTGTTCCTCCTGATAAAGCAGCATGTGCGTCCTGGTAGCAATGGGATAACGGATGGAATGATCGCCGTAATCGTAGTACACATTCGCGGTGACATCCACGATGTTTGGAAACTCGTGCTCATACTTCAAATCCACGTACCCGCGATCATCTATCGTCTGCAAACCGGGAGCGTCAAATACGGTGTTAAACTGGGCGGTGGGATTGTCCTTGATGCGCCGGTTGAACGCGCCTTCCAGCGTGAAATCGCCATATTTCATTGATCCAAAGGTGCTGCCGTAAGCATCGCTGTCCCGGTCCTGGGCTATGCCGTGATTTTGGTCCGAGGTATCGAAGGTGGGGTAATACAGCCGGCTCACACCGGCGCTGTCATAAATGGAGCCGGAGAACAGCATCTCGACGCCGTTGGTGAATGATTTTCCAATCGTCACGCGCCCCTTGTAGGTGTCGTACGAACCGTATTCGCCCGAAGCCTCAATCCCTTTCAACTGGCTGCCTGAACGGGTGACCACGTTGATGACCCCGAAGAAAGCATTATTTCCATACAGCACCGCGCTCGGCCCGCGGATGATTTCCACATGGTCAACCAAATCCATGTCGAGGATGAAAGCGGTATCAATGTAGGCGCCGTCCGTGAGGTTGTTGTTCACCCGGTGTCCATCCACCAGCAACAATGTGCGGCTGTTAAAATCTCCCAGACTCATACCGCGGTCGCCGAGGTAGGCGTAATTGCGGTCGTAAGAAACATTAAAACCCGAAACGCTCTGTAAAGCATCGGCCAGCGTCCGGTAGCCATACCGTTGGATTTGCTCGGAGGAAATCACGGTCACGGAAGCCGGGGCTTCCGTCTCCTTTTGCATGAACTTGGATGCGCTGGAGATCTGCGGCACTTCCATCTGCATCAATGCCTCGAGTGAAACTTGGGTCAGATCCGAGTTTGTCTGCCCCGTCGCCGCGTCCGTCGCGTGCACGCTTGATGCCAGGAGCAAGAGACTTAAAATACAAGCCACACGCAAGGCAGTCGCCCGGAGGCCGCCCTTCGTGAAGACATTCGCCCAACAATTGAGGACTCGTACGTTCATCCGATTGGCAGCATGTGAATCAATCCGCCGTGGACTGACAAGCACGATTTGTGCCCCAATGCTCTCCATTTGAGTTGATTGAACAGACGGTTGACGGTTCACGAAACCTTGACAAAGCAGTTCAAATCGGTGCTTTTATGTGAAACAATCGTTCGAACGACCAGCACACGGTATTCAGCGTTGTATCGGGTGGTTGTGCCGGCCCTGAAATGCGGACGGGGATTCGAGAAAATGATTTGTCAAAACGCCTGGGGGTTTCGGGAGGAACCTGGCCTGGCCGCAAAAGGGGCCGACATTATGGAATGCAATGCGTCTCTGTGCCACATTCATTTTTGCACTGATTCTTGCCCTGCCACCCGCGGCTGGTAGCGCGCGCGCGGCGGATACCCAGCCCACCGAATATCAGCTTAAAGCAGCCTACATTTATCATTTTGCCCAGTTCATTGACTGGCCGGCCTCGGCGTTCCCTGCCGGGGATTCGCCTTTAATCATAGGGGTTTTGGGCGACAACCCCTTTGGCGCCGATCTGGAACACACCATTCAGGGCAAAGTTTTGAACAACCATCCATTGACATTCCAAAAATTTGCTTCCATTGCCGAGGTGACCAACAATTGCCATATCCTTTTCATCAGCTCCTCGGAAAAAAAGCGGCTGCCGGAAATTTTCACAACCCTGAAAGGAACGAGCATCCTGACCGTTGGGGAGGAATCAGACCATTTCAATGAAAATGGCGGCATGATCAGCTTCGTCCTGGATGGGACAAAAATTCGCTTTCAAATCAACCAGACCACGGTTGAAAAAGCGGGCCTAAAGATTAGTTTCAAGCTGTTAAGTCTGGCTTCCAAAGTCACGCATTAAGCCCGCCGGAACACTTCGGTCAAAAAATCACGTTTAGCCGCCACAAATTTCCCACGAATCAGATGTCGCTGGTTGTGCGCTACTTCCATGGATTGGCTCCCAAAACAGAGCGTTTTTGCCGTCAGGCACACGGCACAAACACTAATCTTGGCTCGTGCTTTGCTTTTTTGCGACATTAACATGGGAACAACCCTAAAACGACAGATAACGAGACATGAGCGCCCCAAATTGGGGCAGCTTGATGCCATGCTCCCATATGCCTTGATGGAAGGATTACAGGGAATCAAGCAATGAAACCGTTTCGCGATCTTGGCATTCAGAATAAGCTGCACCTGATGACGCTGGTCATCTGCGGTGCCGTGCTTCTCGTTGCCACGATTGCCCTGCTTTCGTTTCAAGTTTGGAATTTCCGGGCCAATTTCAAACAGGCTGCCGCGACCATGGCCAACGTCGTCGCCAACAACAGCACGGCGGCCGCCGAATTCAAGGAAGAGGCCGGAGCGACCGAGGTATTGAGCGCGCTCAAGTCTGACCCGGCCGTGATTTCAGCCAGCCTGGTTCTGCGGGACGGTTCCGTGCTTGCTCACTATAAAAAAGCGGAAGACAACAAATCCCTGGAACAGTTCCCCGGCCATCGGCAGGCTGAATTTGTGAACGGTCAATTGCTTGTGTCCCAGCCTATCGTCATGAGAGGTGAATGGGTGGGCACACTTTACATGCGGTCGGATTACCAAAGCACATTTCTCGAACTGCTGAAGTTCTATGGGTTGGTGATCGGCACGGTCATCATCATATCATTTTTCCTGAGCGTGCTGCTTTCACGCCGGTTGAGCCAGACCATTACCGGGCCGGTCCTGCAACTGGCCAGGACGGCGAAGATTGTGGGCGAAGAAAAAGACTATTCAGTGCGCGTTGCGGGTGACCGCCGCGGTGATGAGCTGGGCAGCCTGATGGATTCATTTAACGAAATGCTCGACCGCATCGAGCGGCAGGACGCGGCGCTCAGCCTTTCAGAAGAGAAAATGAAGGCGCTGATCCATTCGATTGACGGGATTGTCTGGGAACGCACGCCCGACAATTTCAAATTCACGTTTATCAGCCGCCAGAGCGAATCCATTCTTGGCTATGCTCCCGAGGCATGGCTGGAGCATCCGGATTTCTGGTCCAGCAAACTGCATCCGCAGGATGCGGTCAAGGCCATCACCACCGGGCATGATCTGGCAAAAGAGGGGCACAGTTATGCCTACGAATACCGGATGCTTGCCGCCGACGGCCGCACCGTTTGGATCCGGGAAAGCGGCGTGGTGCTGGCCGAAGATGACCGCCCCATCGCAATCCGGGGCATTTTGCAGGACATTACCCGTCAGAAAAAGGACGCGGAACAATTGGATAAACTCAACCGGCAGCTGCTGGACACTTCCCGGCAGGCGGGCATGGCCGACGTGGCCACGGGCGTGTTGCACAATGTCGGCAATGTGCTCAACAGCGTGAGCGTGGCCGCCACCGTGGTGGGCGAGCGCCTGCAACGTTCCAAGATTGTGGGTCTGCAACGGGCCACGGCCTTGATGCGCGAGCAAAACGGCCGGCTGGCGGATTATCTCACGAGCGATCCGAAAGGAAAACTGCTGCCCGCCTACATTGACACCGTGGCCGACCAGTTGGCTGAAGAACGCGAGGAGTTGCTGACCAAGGTTCAGTCTGTGGCGCAGAACATCGAGCACATCAAGGAGATTGTGGCAATGCAGCAGAGCTATGCAAAGGTCTCCGGAGCCTATGAAAATTTGATGGCGTCTGAATTGATCGAAGATGCCTTGCGGATCAACGTCGCGGCCTTTGACCGTCACCAGATCCGCGTCGTCCGTGAATTCGCGCCGCAAGTGCCGCCCGTCTGTGTGGACCGGCACAAGGTTCTGCAAATCCTGATCAATCTTTTGCGCAATGCCAAGCACGCCATGGAGGACCTGCACAGTGAAAGCAAGCAACTGGTCATCTCCGTGAGCATGAGTTCACCGGATGTGGTGGCCGTCGTCATTCTAGACAATGGCATCGGAATTCCCGCCGCCAATCTCACCAAGATTTTTAATCACGGCTTCACCACCAAAAAAGACGGCCACGGTTTCGGCCTGCACAGCGGAGCCAATGCCGCAAAAGAAATGGGTGGCAGCCTCACCGCGCGCAGTGACGGCCCCGGCAAAGGCGCGGAATTTACCTTGAAATTGCCCGTCGCGGCGACAATCCGAAAAGTCGAACCTGTAAATTAAAGCCATGAACAAAACGCTCCCCGAACCGAATCGTCGCATCCTTGTCGTGGACGACAATACGAGCATCCACGCCGACTTTCGCGAAATCCTGTGTCCAGGCAGCTCGCAAAAGACCTCTGCCGCCAACGAACTGGAAGCGGCCATTTTTGGTGATCAACCTCAAGTGTGCGACGATACAGTCTTTGAAATGGATTCCGCCTATCAGGGTGAGGAAGCGTTGGAAATGGTGAAACTCTCGCTGAAAGAACAGCGGCCTTATGCCATGGCGTTTGTGGATGTGCGGATGCCTCCCGGATGGGATGGAATAGAAACTGTCGCCCGGATTTGGGAAGTCTATCCGGCCATCCAGATCGTGATTTGCACCGCCTATTCTGATTATTCCTGGAATGAAATGCGGGCCAAGGTCGGCCAGCCCGACAGCCTGGTTATTCTCAAAAAGCCCTTCGACAACATTGAGGTCCAACAATTGGCGCACGCGCTCACCAAAAAATGGTCGCTCAATCTGCAGGCCGAACTCCAGCTCAAGGAACTGTCCAAAACCAATGCCTCCCTGGCGATTTCGGAGGAACGTTTTTCCAAGGCATTCAACGAAAACCCGGTCCCCAGCGCGATTCAAAGTTTTCCCGACCAGCGCATCGTGGATGTAAACGAACGTTTCCTCCAAGTCATGGGCTGTTCCCGTGAGGATTTGATTGGTCAAACCCCGGCGGACTTGAAAATGTGGGAAAAGCAGGAAGTTGCCGACCAGTGGTATGAGGCGATGGTCCGGCAGGAATTGGTGCGGGACCAATCCGCCAAAATCCGCAGCAAGGGCGGCTCGCTCCGTGAAATGCAGGTATCCCTGTCCCCGGTCGCGATGGGCGGGCAACCGCACGCGCTGCTGCTCGCTCAAGATGTCTCGGAGCGGGTCTTGCTGGAACGTCAACTGCGCCAGGCCCAGAAGATGGAGGCCATTGGCCAGCTGGCCGCGGGTGTGGCCCATGATTTCAACAACATCCTTACGGTAATTCAAGGGCACGCCGGCCTGTTGCAGAACAAACTGAAGCAGACCGACCCGGAAATTAAATCCCTTGAGCAGATCAGCCATTCCGCAACGCGGGCGGCCACGCTCGTGCGGCAGTTGCTCATGTTCAGCCGCAAGCAGGTGATGCAATTCAAACACCTGGACATCAATGACCTGATGTCCAACGCCATCAAGATGCTGGAACGGCTCGTGGGCGAGCACGTGGAAATTGAATTCAAACCCGAGGGACTGGTCCCCGCCATTTACGCCGACAGCAGCATGATGGAGCAAATTCTGATGAACCTGGCGGTCAACGCCCGGGACGCCATGCCCAATGGCGGCCATGTGACCATCAGCACTTCGGTGAAAACCATCCACCGCGCGGCCACGCCGATGGACCCGGAACTGCGGGACGGACAGTTTATTTGCATTACTTTCAGCGACACGGGAACGGGAATGGACACACAAATTTTGGGCCGCATTTTTGAGCCGTTCTTCACCACCAAACCCGCCGGCAAGGGCACCGGTCTCGGCCTTTCGACCGTTTTTGGCATCGTCCGCCAGCATCACGGCTGGCTCGATGTGGAGAGCAAGCCCAGCCAGGGAACAACCTTCCACATTTATTTTCCGACCAGCAAAGAGCCCGCTGAAAAGACTGAACTCGTCGTGGATAACAAGCTGCGCAATGGCCGTGAAACAGTGCTGGTGGCGGAAGACGAAGAGCCTTTGCGCCAGATGGTGGCCCATATTCTAAGGATACAAGGTTACACCGTTCTGGAAGCGGAGTCGGGGCGTCAGGCGATTGAAGTATGGGAACGCGCCGCCAAACACGTTGACTTGCTGCTCACGGACATGGTCATGCCGGGAGGTGTCATGGGCAGCGAACTCGCCGCACGGCTCTCGCAAAAGCAGCCGGGCCTCAAGGTCATTTACACCAGCGGCTATAGTCCGGGCATGGCTGGCAAGGATACTTCGCTCCTGGCCGGGCCAAATTTTCTGCCCAAGCCCTACTCCATTGGCAAATTGGCGCAGTTCGTCCGCGAATGTCTCGATGCTCCACCAAAACAAAATGGTCGTCATGAAACGTCGGCGGCCACTTGCCTGTCGTACAGCTAGGCCGGAACGATGCAGGAGATTTTTTCGTCCTCGTCGTCGTTCTCGTTCTCGTAATCGAAAACCTAAGAATCGAGAACAAGAACGATTGGATTGCGGCTTGGCCGCGCTACGCCTTTGTGTTGAATTCCGGCTAAACCTGAGGATTGCGGTATGTAAGACGGACTATCCAGTCAGCCAAAAGGAACAACAGCGCACCCAAAACGACCGCCGGGATGCCAAATACAAAATAACTGAGGCTTGAGGTCAGGTCGCTGCTGTTGTCCTGGCTGGCTGAGAGAAGAGTCTCCGCCACATTATCCATGCCGCCCAAAATTTCCCACAGGCCATAAATGACAATCGAAAATCCTGCCGCGCGCACAAAAACACCAAATAGTTCAGACGGTTTCACGTTCAGGGATTAAATTGTGGTTTGCGTTTTTAGGCAAGCGCAAACATGGTGCGGACAGACGGTAGGGCGCCAATCAGTTTTTGGAAGGATCACGAATGGATTCGGTCCTACCAACCGGCGTTGATAGGTCCATCCTCCTCGTGCGCTTAATCTTAATCTTTGTATCCCTGTTGCCTTTGCGATCTGCGCCCAATGGCGAAATTAACCCCGAATTCCAGAAAACTTGCCTAAACCGGAACCGTTCCGTTTTCTTTCCCAGGCTTTAAGCTAACTTGAGTCGGATGTATTTTGACAATCCAAACCATGAAGGCCGGCCGGTAAAGAGTTCAGCCATTTTCATCCGCTGGCCGGAGGATGGATTCTGCTCCCGTGGCAGGCTCTTTGACGCCAGGTTACCCTGCCAAAAAGCCCCTGATGATGATAAAATGCCTTCATAACCTGTTGCTTTTGCGTGGTTTTGCGCCAATTCCTGCTTTTTCGCCATACCCCCGCCCTGGGATGCGAATTCTGGTTCGGTTTTCTTTCCCGAAACTCATTTGTCCAAAGTTCCTGGGCGGTTGCCAGAAACTCATTTGCGCCCGGCTTGACCGGCACAAAAAATAATTGTTGACGAATGCAGCAATGTTCGTATATTCTGTATTGACAGAAATAAAAGAAACATGAACAAACTTAGCCCAGTTCAGCAGAAGTTCATCCTCCATTGGGGAGAGATGGGCACGCGCTGGGGCATCAACCGCACGGTGGCGCAGGTGCATGCCCTGCTCTTCATCTCGCCCAAGCCGTTGAACGCGGATGACTTGGTGGAAACGCTGGGGGTGGCCCGCTCGAACGTGAGCACCTGCCTCAAGGAACTGCAAAGCTGGGGCATCATCAAATTGGTCCATATCCTGGGCGACAAGCGGGACCATTTTGAATCCATGAAGGATGTTTGGGAACTTTTTCGCGTGGTGCTCAACGAACGCAAACGCCGGGAAATTGACCCCACCGCGCAGATGTTGAACGAATGCATCGCCGAGGCCGAAACGGACAAGACCACCGATAAATATACGGTGGAGCGATTGCGCGATCTGCGCGATTTTTTTGAAACCACCTCCGCCTGGTATGTGCAAATCCGCCAATGGCCAACCAGCGCCATCGTGAAATTCGTGAAACTGGGCGACAAGGTGTTGAAGGTCTTGGGTTTTGCCGGCTGAAACTAAATTTTTTTGATTACTAATTTCTGTGAATACTGAAATTACAGATAATGTGAAACTAAACGGATGGGTGTGCTATGACGCTGACTGCGGGGTCTGTGTGAGGCTGGCCCAGCGGTTCAATAAAGCTCTTGCCCGGCGACGATTCGAACTCGTACCACTACAGGCAGAATGGGTGCGGGAAAGACTTGGACTGGACGATTCAGAGCTTTTGGCTGAAATGCGATTGCTAAAACCGGACGGGAGAAACGTTGGCGGCGCAGATGCCCTGCTCGAAATTGGGCGGCAATTCTGGTGGACGTGGCCGCTGCGGCAACTTGGACGCGTTCCGGCGGCGATGAATTTATTTCGCGCAGCGTATCGCTGGATTGCGCGGCGGCGACAGTGCGCGGGTGGTGCGTGTGCGACGACCGTAGCGGCAGGCATCCATGCCTGCCGTAGAGCCGGGCTTCCCAACCCGGCGGAAAAGCTCCCGAATGGTACAAACCTGTGGCCAATTCCAAAGCTTCAGAACGAGACCAGCCCAGTCCGGGCGGCAGGATGCCGCCCTCTACGTCAGGCAGAGAGGCCCGACGCCACGGGATCGGGACTCGGCCGCTTATTTGATTTCCTGCTCTTATTGATTTTGCCATTACTTGCCCTGCTCTGCCGCGCGCATGTTGCCTCGTGGATTTTCATGTGGGCAATGGCCTTTGCGCTCTATGGCGGATGCAAATGGCTTACGTATCGTCTGGCGCTGAGGAATAATGAAAAACCGGGCTGGTCGCTTGAATATGGTTATCTGCTGGCTTGGCCAGGAATGGACACTGCGGAATTTTTCGATCGAGGCAACTGTCCGGCGAAACCACTCGGAACTGAATGGGGTCTGGCCGTGGCAAAAACGGTTTTCGGCATTGTTCTGCTCTGGGGCGTTGCCCGGCTGGCATTACCAGCGCATCCCCTGCTCGCCGGCTGGACTGGAATGATCGGTGCCATATTTATTCTTCATTTCGGCACGTTTCATTTGTTGTCGCTGGCATGGCGGCAGGCGGGAGTGAACGCGACACCGCTGATGCGAAATCCGTTGATGCCAACATCGCTCGCTGATTTTTGGGGCGCACGCTGGAACACTGCATTCAACGAGCTGGCGTTTCGGTTCACTTTCCGGCCGTTGCGCCGGTGGACCAACCCAACCGCGGCGACGCTGCTCGTGTTTGGTCTGTCAGGGCTGATACATGAACTGGTTATTTCGTTGCCGGCGCATGGCGGTTACGGATTGCCCACGCTTTATTTTCTCGTTCAAGGCCTGGGTGTCATGGCCGAACGAACTCGCGGGCGGGCCGCCCGCGCTCCAATGCGCGCGTGGTTTTTCACGCTGCTCGTAACCGCCGGGCCGGTGGGCCTGCTTTTTCATCCGCCATTCATCCACAACGTAATCCTGCCGATGCTGGCGGCCATCGGCGCAACCTGAAAGGAAATCAATATGAACAACCACCTCATTCTGCTGCTCCAATTCGCGGGCCTCATGCATCTGGGCCTGATCTGCGCGGGGGCGCTCATGCCACG
>Ga0207083_1143_pt1 | contig 10922 bp, 9 predicted proteins | sample Alteio_BWMinHeat_57_FD_153516 | JGI IMG/M metagenome (GOLD analysis project Ga0207083, IMG submission 153516) | Enriched cells from forest soil in Barre Woods Harvard Forest LTER site, Petersham, Massachusetts, United States -... | ecosystem: Environmental > Terrestrial > Soil > Temperate forest >... | reverse complement strand
AAAGACCAGAACGTTCGACCTTGATGATCGATGCCCAAAGATGTTTGCACAATCCCTGTGTTTCGTAATACGGGCAAGTGCATCGCATTTCGACTGCACCCGAAGTCGCCGTTTGAGCGAAATCGATCCAGATCGCATAGCGCTCGCCTTGGCCCACAACCGTGAGCGAAAACGCCTCACCCATTTGAGTCGGATCGGAAACTTTGTCGGACTGAAAATATTGTCGTCCACGCCCAAGAACACCACGAGGAAACTGCCGAATACAGCGCTGCTCTAGACCATCCAAATTTGCCGGAGGACGGGGCGGACGTTCACGTGAGTGTTCGCGCGGTAGTGGCTGTTGACGTGGAGGATGGCGTAATCTTTCACGTGCATGCTGGCGTAAGGGTTGTTGCTGCTGATGTGGCTGTTCAAGCGCCTGTTCGCGTGGAAGTGCATCGCCATTGGCTTCGCCAATAGCTAGGGGTTGGTTGGGAGAGTGATGGGGTTTTCGTGCGCGTGGTTTCCGGCGCCGATCACCCGAGGGTCGTTGCTCAGTCATGGAGTTAGCTCATCCTTGCACTTTTTAAGCTTTGAGTCGAGGTCACAATTGCAGAAACTACACAATTAGCAATTTTATTTAAAAATACCCGCTTCCATGCTAGAGTGCCGCGATGATTGCGATTTTGTTGCTGGCTTTCTCCTCGGTAGGACTCGCACATGCCGAGGTTCCCTATCATGAAAGACTTCAGTACATACAGGAAATGGGCAGTAGGAATGAGTGCTACCATCTATAATATGCAAAGTATCGTGATTGAAATCATCGGCTGGACCTCCACCGGACTCTTTTTAGTTTCGATTGTCATTCCACAACGAGTGCATCTTCATATGTTGGGTGTATTCACCTCCATCACAACCGGCATTTACGCCTACGCTCACGGTGCCACTGCAATTTGGGTAAAATGGCTGATCGCATTCTTCTTTCATCTCTATATGTGGCAAAAGGTGAGGAAGATTCAGTGAAGCTAATCTTGATTTTCGCGTTACTCACCGTCACTTTACCCTTCTCCTCATTTGCAAAAGACCAGGGACGTACCCTTGCCCTCCAGATTCTTGGATTTTCGGAATCATCAAACCCCAGTCAAAGCGAAATCAAACTCCGTTTTGCAAAACAGATGGAGTCTTACTCCCGTGATGGGAAAAATGTAAACGAAGTGCTCGATGCGTATCGGATGTTGCACGAGGATTTTGTGATTCCCTCAATTGAAAAGAAGGAACTTAAAGCGTCTTTTCAAGCCACCATTGACGATCACTACCCCAAAAATCTTCCCCATGTTTCGGAGTCTTACTATCATGAACTGGAAAGCCGGGCGAAAGGCTTCCATTTCGATGGTTCGAAAGAGCGATCCGTGCTCGAATCGGTGTACCTGGCCATTAAAGACGTGAAGTCTTCCGATGTTTTGGGTGGAGACCCTCAAACCACCAGAGCAGCTTTCTTCTCGGCTCACTGGAGAGAAATGTGTGGAGACTACGATTCTTTCAAATATGCGCGCGACCACCACCTAGTGTGGCTGGGATACAAGGGAATTACGGACGCCATCGAAACCATTCCCGAGAGCCGGCTCCAGTTCAACAGCATCGAGGAACTGGCAACTCATCATGAATCTTCCGTGGTCCTGAATCACTTTCTCCACCACCAGAATTATTATCAGAATCCCTACGAAGAAGGACCAAAACTGAGCTTGAATCATCTTCTCAGTATTCAAAAAAACAAGCTCACTCAGGAACAATTCTATACCGCGCTCAGAAAAGTTCCCAAGAGGTGGAAAAGCTACTCCGACTTTGGAGTGAAATATTTGCTGAGCCAAACCCAGGAACTCTTGCACGAACAACAATTCCTAAAGCTGCCTCGAGAGAAGCAGATGAACGATCTCCTTCAAGACCTCGTTGCATTTCGAAAAAATATCATGGATCAACCACAACTTTTGAAAGAACTCGATAGCACTTTGATCACCATGATCGCCGGATCACGGGATTACAAAGGCGCTGTCGCCACCAGAATTGCAGAAACCTTTCGAAACGACCCGACACTTTACCGATTATCGGAAGGATTATCGCTCCGAAAAGAAATTGCGATCAAGACCGGATATTGCGTGAACCGAATTTTGGATATTTTTGGCTTAGGGAAGAAGTGAATCGAACTCACACTTCATTTTAGCGAGACTCGATCAGCCCTAAAATTACTTTTTCCCGTCGGGTAAAATACTCGCGTCTCCAATAATAGATACCGAGAACCGTAATCGCAAAAACCGCAAAGAGTGCTGCCATAATCGGAGGCTTATCAATGTGCACGGCAAGCGTCCACAAAAACGCGTCTACCCCCGCCGATGCAACAATGCCGACAAACAACCAAGAATTTCGACTGAACCAAGGAATCGTCCGGATCCGATTTTGCCTGAGCGTTAATTCATTCAGCGTGGCCTGCTCATCTTTTTCCAATGGGGCCATTTTTTTCGTCAGCTTCAAAACAATAATTTCATGAAGTGTTTTGCGGTATTTGAAAAATACGAATAAAAGTCCAAAGACATAAATCGGTGTCAGCGCGCGATACGGAGTCGCAGCCCAAGTGGCCCATTCGCGAAACATCCGACTTAGGGACAAAAAGATCGGCAAGCCCAAGGCCATAGCCGTAGAAATCGAACCCAGTTTTTGTTTTTGTTCTATCAGTGACTGAAGGTCGTCCATTGCAAAAAACGTTAACCTAAAGTGACGGCCGAGTAAATCTTTGATACAAATTCAAAATGAACCCAAAAACACTCTTTTCTCTGATTGTCTTCGCCGTGGGAGCATCCGCTTGCTCCACCGTTGATTCGATTAGAACCAGCGATGAATCAAAGAGGGCCACCGCGCAAACCACCGCATTTTGGGATGACTACTTTAAACTCCATCCCCAAACTTTAGTGAGTAGTTCACCGCAGGAATTAACTGACCTAGTTGCCGAGTGGAACAAAACTGATCATTACAATGGTCATCCCGCTCCCGATGAAAACTACTCCGAAGTGTCTGGCGACATCGAAGCCGCATTGAAACAAATTCCAAAGTCGGTTTTTGATCTCATGAAAAATAAATTTTTCGGAGTATTTGTAGCGCGAGATTTGGGTTGCACAGCACTCGGAATCACGATTTACGACGGTCTTGACCATCCTACCGGTGGATTAATTTTGGTAGATGCAAAACGAATCCATCAAACGGCGAATGGCTGGCAAACGGAACATCAAAATCTTTTCTTTGACATCAAAAAGGGAAAACTCGAGGGGACGATCGCCTCTCAAAAGGCCAACACCCATATTACCGCTCTTCGCTGGATTTTGAGTCATGAGCTTGGTCACCTGATCTCTGGCTTTTATCCGAACCTGAATGATTTTCGAACTCTGTCTTGGTTACCCGGGTCTTCCGAACAACCATTAAGTCGTTTTGAAGACAACTTTCCTCATCGCCCTGAAATTCAAAACGTGAGGGCTGGTGCGAAACTTTTTAGGGAAGATGATTTTCTACCGATCTATCATGGTCTCGAACAAACTAACTTTCCAACCCTCTATGCGGCGGCAAATCGATTTGAAGATTTCTCCGAATCGTTGGCTGCCTACATCGATGTGGTGATCTATCATGAGCCATACAAAGTAAAATATACCCTTAATGGAAAGCTCAAAAAGACCTTCGAAAGCTGTTTTGTAAAAAAGACCTGCCCCGATAAAATGGATTATTTCAAAAAATTGTTAACGGTACATGAACTTTAGCAAGTCGCGTAGCACACTCTATTTTTTAAAAAACTCTGAAATGTCTACTTTGAAAGCCCTGGCCACTCTATCGAGTGTGGGAAGGCTGATACTATACTTCCCGCTTTCGATCCTTTGATACCAACGCCGTTCAAGTCCCAAGCTACTCATATCCTCTTGGGTCAAACCTTTGGCTAATCTGATCTCTCGAATATTGTCAGAAATCCGCCGGACTATTCGCCAATACCCGTGATCTAATTCAGTTTTTGTTTTGTGTTTCTCATCCACGCATCTCCAATCTTGGAGTTTACGGTTGCTTTAAGCCACGGTCTAAAGCAACCGCCTAATTATGCCGAAAGGCAATTACCTAGCAGTAAAACTAAAGTTGTATCCAAGGAGAAGGATCATGGGCGAGACAGTACTTCAATTTAAACCAAGAGAGTGTCTAAGTGAATTTACGAAGGGTAAAGCCAATGTCAGTCTTGTCAGAAGAACCGGCGGTAGAAAAAGTAGCAAGAATATGGCTATTTTTGGAGAAAATCTTGCGACGTTGGCAGCGTTAAAAGCGGGATTTGGCATTGCCCAAGACAACTTTAAAGTAGACGTTATCGCAATTGATCCTCCCTATAACGTGGGAGGAAATCAGGGATACAAAAACATTTGGAAGGGCCAATCTGAACACGAACGAAATTGGGCTGGCGACCACGGTGCATTTTTAGATTTTATGGAACCCAGACTAAAAATTGGACGCCAACTTCTAAATGATGATGGCGTGATATTTCTAAATATCTGTGATGGTGAATATTGCAGACTAAAAATATTGATGGATCAGATTTTTGGTGAAGAGAACTGCCTCGGAACGATCATTTGGGATAAAAACCAAGGTTCATATGGAAAACATCTTACCATCATTCACGAATATATTTTGGTTTATGCTAAAGACGCAAACAAAGCACCAAGATTAACAAAAATAAAAGGTGGTGCGGGACTGTTAATCAATAGAGCAAAGCAACTACGAGAAAATAATGTCCCATACCCTGAGGCTCAAAAAGAATTTAGTAATTACGTAAAGGAATTAAAGACAGCACAACAAATTACCGGCGGAGAAGCGATGTACTCATTCCTGCACCCTGACTCATTCAAGCCCTTCAGACTAACCTCCATATCCGCCCAAGACAACCCTGAAAAACGCTCTCACAAACCATTACTACACCCAATCACTGGTAAAAAATGTGCCGTTCCAAGCAAAGGGTGGAAATGGAAAGACGAAACACTTCTTTTAAAAGCAAATTACAAAAAAGCAGATCTCATCGTCACGGAAAAATATGTGATCGGCGGCGAAATCTGTTACGGAAAAGATGAGTCCACAATTCCAAATCAAGTGTGGTTCTTAGAAAACTCTATGGAACATGCGATGCCAACGGTGATCAACATTCCGCACAATCAAGGAAAACGTGATCTTCCGGAAGGACTGGAGTTTGCGACACCCAAACCTGTATCTCTACTAAAAGAGCTCATTCAATCCTATCCAAAAAAAGACTGTAGAGTAATGGATTATTTTGGTGGTTCCGGTTCGACGGCACATGCAGTGCATGAACTAAATTCGGAAGACGGTGGTTCACGATCGTGGATTCTCATTGAAGAAATGGGCTCTACATTCAATAAAGTTCTTCTGCCAAGGGTTAAGTACATCGATAAAAAAGAAGACTTTGCCACTTACGAATTAGATTCTATTAAAGTCGGTGGAAAAGAAATGATGATAAAATTTAATCAATATAGTCATGAATTTCTAACAACCTGTCACGTATTAGATGAGACTGAATCCGCATTTGTTGAAGGTTTAAACATTCTTGGATTTAATAAAACAAAAAACCAACTCGTCGCTGTCACCATTCCATCCGAACGTAAAAAGAAAACAGCATTTATTGAAGAACTTGCGGCGATAAAAGACACAATTAGAAAAGTAAAGGCCAAGTCTTTATTGATTTACACGATTCACGGTGACATTGAGGAGCCATGGCGAGGTGTAGATAAATCTGTATTATCCGGCACACAATGCAAAGATTTAACTACCGTAGGTGTGCCTGATGAGCTGGTCAAAGAGTGGAGCGATGTTTTAGAAGCGATGGTCGCTTAAAGGAAACACCATGGCTTCTCTCTATTCACGTCTAAAAGAAGGTTATCAAAAACGAGTGGTCGATAGAAATGTCGCGCTCATTCGTGAAGTAATTTCAAATGAAAAACAAATCATGGGCCGCCAAATTACCATTTCCCCTACTGGTAGCGGGAAAACCTTCATGATGGCGTCGATAATCGAGGCTGCGTTGAGGTTACCCCAAGAGCCTTCTTTCGTATGGCTTACCCACAATCGCCAGATTCTTGTTCAGACTGAGAATGAAATTATGTCAGCTCTCGGCGCTTACACGACTCCAGTTTCAAACATAGAGCAAGGCATCCAGTCCTTCGGCGGACGAGTTCTTCTTTTTAACGTCCAAAAAGGAATTTCAGGCAAAAAAGCAATCCCGTGGCTGGGGCAATGGTATAAAAGGCAAAATGAATTAAATCGTCCAATTATATTTATCGTTGATGAAGCAGATGAGGGAATGAGCGGCGACAACATGGGGCGACTTCGCGAAACACTCACTCCAACACTTGAGCTGGGATTCACAGCCTCTTTCAAAAAGAAACCCAACGAGTATGAATACGAGCACGTCTCTTACGAAGAGGTAATTGAATCTGGGATGTTGTTGCATAATATCGATTACCAAGCCTCTGATGATGTAAATCGTGGTGAGATGATGAAACGAGCAATTCAACAGCGTGTATGGCTTGAGAAAATGGCTGAATCGCTAAAGTTTATTGACCGTTACTTCGTACCAAAAATGTTAATTCAAGCTCCTGCGCGGGAGTGCGAAAATGTAGCTGTTGAATTAAAAAAAGAGCTGGGCTTATCGAATGATGAGTTTCAAAAACAAGTAATCGTTCATACTCAAAACTCTCGTGGACTCGAGGACGTTGAGGATATGAGCGAAATTCGGTACATTGTCGGCGACCTAATGGTTGAACGTGGCTGGAACTGCCCCGAAGCGTATGTTCTACTCTCAACCAAAGAAAGCGTCAGTGTCGCGAAAGGAATCCAACTTCTTGGAAGGGTCATACGAATGCCAAAGTGCACTCCTTTTGATGAGCGTTTTGAAATGTTTAATACCGCTTACGTTTACATTGCCGGGAAACATGCGATCGAGGAGTCGTGTCGAAACTTTACTGGTGGTGGTGTCATCCAACTCCCCCCTCCACGCGAAGTGATGCAAATAGAAAAACGAAATGACATCAAGGTTCCATCAATCATTACCTATATAGATGAGCTTGATAAAGACCCTGAAGATCGCGATTTAATTCAGGTCACAGAAAACATTTGCAGCGTCCTTGAGTCTATTCGGACTATATGCGAAAAAAGTCTGCCGAGTATCTCGGGGGGCAGATTATCACTGGTTGAAGGACGAGGTGCCGTTTCCAGGTCACCTGTCGAAATAATCGAGGCGGAATGGAATGTAGAGCGGACAAAGAAACTTTTAATCGATTCTCTTTGTAAGCACCTACCCCGGAACTACGCAAACATCGTTGCCGTGATTTATCAATCCGAAATGAAATCAAAAGGTGGTTTGGGTTCAACATCACCCTACATTAAGGAGATGGCCGAAAAGATCAAGGAATCAACAGCCATCCGAAAAATTGCCGAAACTTTGGAGTATGTATACAAACCATACGAATGGCCGCCCCACAAACTTGTGATTGCGCATCCACTGCCAACGCTGTTCAAGCGAAGTTTATATCCGAAACAACAGCTCAACAATGAGGAACGAGAGTTCGCTCACTTCCTTGACGAGTTCTGCGAAAAACACTCTTACCATTGGACGCGAAACGATACATCCGATGTAAAGTTGTTTCGCGGCCACTATCCCGATTTCATTTTGTTTTCGGAAGACAATTACGTTTTCATTGAGTTCAAAGGAAAACACCTACTGGATACGCCAGACTCGATTCGCAAAAATACCATTGGACAGACGGCTGCGGCCTATTTCATGGTTTATATAAATAGCGACCGTCAGTGCTTCATCCAAAAGGGATGGGCTGGGGAAGCAGATACGGATTTTGGGGAGATTGATTTACTAACTGCGATTAAGACAAAAAAACGGAACCGTCTTTAACTGGCAACAATTTTGCATTGAGTTTACTCATGCAAAAACGAACTCCTGAACTGATAGAATTTTGTGACCTATCCATCGATCTCGATTCACGACTGCGCTTTTACGCTGATCTCGCTCAAGCGGCAGACTCTCAAAAAATCATTTTTGATGATTGTCTCGCTGAATTCGGCCATAACGTGATCGAATATTTAGGCCGACGCACTTTGCTTGAACATGTGTTTTTTGGCAGAAGCCTGAAGTTCGTTCAACTGGAAGACCAACAGATCAAGGCAGAACTGTGGAGACTTCAGAAAATCCAAGCCAGTGCCGTCCTTAAAAAAGACGCGAAGTAGTCCGGAAGCCGGACTGAATATCGGAAGCTGACATTAAATCAAACTGGCATGTATAGTGTGCAAATAATTTCTTAATTATTTCAACAAACAGTCGGTCAAAAAGTGTCTAAAAAATTGACACCTATGCCAAATAGAATATATGGATATTATGATGAGAAAGTGCTATAATTGGGTTCGGAGATGGTACACCACAAAAAAGGAAAAATTGTGGCAAATTATTTTTAAGGCATTAAGTGAGTGGTGCCGAGAAGCATCTGTGCTGGTTATGGTTTTGGTATTTTGGACGAATACATTACAAAAGCCACCCATGAAAATGCTAAGTTTGAAGACGGGTTCAATTTTAAGCTGGCTGCAATTAGTGTAGGTTTTTTTATTTTAGGATCGATCTTCGAGTTTTCTCACGGAAAGGACTAAGGATTATGTTTGCTGTAATTATTTTGATAGCAGTTTCAATAATCGCTGTAATTGGTTCTCTTGAGTTGAAGAGTGTTAGAAAAAACAAACATCACACTCGGTCTACAAAAGCTTAATAAGTAAAGAATTCAGCTTAATATTTCAACTTCTACCCATTATGTTCGGACTTTCATGGATTGTCAGAACTCTCGAAGCAATTAGCCAATAAGCTCAGAAAACCCCAATCGTACGGGTAACAAGAAATCATAATCCCCTTTAAACGGCACACTCATTGCTACTTCAACTGTGTTTGATTCAACAATCACGGAGGAATTACCAATGAAAAATGCCATGAAGTTTTTGTTACCAGGAATTGCTGGGTTTTGCGTAACAGCATGCCTGACAGCATCAGCAAGTTACGCCGACAATCAAAGTGTCAATTGTCAGAAATACCAAGATGGATATTCTGTTTTTAGAATGAGCGACAATAAAAATATCGGGGAAAGCTATTTCAAAGACCAAGGCCAATGCACTCAGGCTGCTGATCTAGCAAATCAACTCGCACAAGACCTGGTGTGCTCACCCTACGTTAATGGTGGCGGAGATACCGCGACCGGCTACTCCGCATACCGAATTTCAGATGGGGTTGATTTGGGTAATGGTTTTTTTGCCATCTTCGATGATTGCCAATCAGCCATCGGCACCGCAAAAAATGGGATTGTTTGCCTCGTTTTCGATGTGTCAGACACGACTGCCATCTTTGCACCCTATGATATTGAAACAGGTAGTGTCTCCGGTGATGTGCTGTATCCCTCAATTGAGGCCTGCCAACAGGCACACCAGATCTAACGTAAATAAAGATTAAAGATTTTCCGTCAAAATACCGACACGCTCTTAGGAATGGAATTTTTTAATCGAGTTAAAAAGAAGTACGACAAACGAAGTGAACCGAGAAGTCCGTTCCCGGTTCATCGTTTCAAATTACTGGATATTCAACTCACTGAATTGCGCACTCAAGAGCACTCCAGGGGACGTGCCTTGCTTCATGATCTCTCCGCAAAAGGGGTGAGCATTTTTTCTGAGAAATTTATTTCCCCGGATGAGATCGTGTCGCTGACGATCCATCTGAGTGAAGAGCTCGTCCTCAAAGGTCGAGTGGTGTGGTGCAACGAATCGGGCTCCACGAGCAAAATCATCCGTGTCGTCAATTCTTGTCAGTATCGTATCGGGATCAAATTCAATTTTGATTCATCTCGCGAACAAAAAACACTCATGGATTACCTCAAAGAAAAATAGACTCGAATCGCAAATTCATTTTGACCGTCGGTTTTGCTGTGGTTAACTGACAGCTATGAAAAAATCGTTCGTTTTGCTGTCGATACTCTTTTTTATTTTCTCGTCCCTGGCTCATGCCAAAGAACATGCGAACGAGGACAATCTCACTCAAGAGTCAGCAATCGCGAGAAAACGCCAGGTTCTCTCCGTCGCCTACAACCTTCAGTTCAAGTTTGAAAAAGGAAAGGAAGACTTCGCCGGCAAAACTATTCTAAAACTGGAACTTGCCCAAACGAACGTTCCCCTCAGCATCGACTTCACGGGCAAAGAGATCAGCTCACTCAAAGTAAACGGCAAGATATTAACTGGTTTCAAAACTCGTAGCGGAAGCTTCGATCTGCCTGCAAATGTGCTGACTCCAAAACTGGAAGTTGAAGTCGAGTACATCGGTCAGTTCAATAAAGAAGGAATGAGTTTTCAACACGTGGTGGATCCGGAAGATCAATCAGAATACCTCTACTCCGATTTCGAACCCTTCTATGCCCATGGTCTTTTTCCCTGCCTCGATCAACCGGATCTCAAAGCCAAGTTTGATCTCACGGTCGATGGCCCTAAGGATTGGAAAGTGATTTCCAATGCCCTGATCGAATCGACTCAAACGAATGGTGACCACGCGACTGTGAAATTTAAGCAGGGTCCAAAAATTAGTCCCTACTTGTTTTTTCTCGGCACTGGTCCCTTCGTGGAATGGAAGGATAAACTCGGAGAGGTCCCACTTTACATTTATGCACGTAAATCGCTCGCCAAATACGTGGATGCTGAAAATCTTTTTAAGACCACGAAAAAAGGCCTTCAGTTTTATAACGACTACTTCGCCTATCCTTATCCCTTTCCAAAATTCGGGCTGATCTTCATTCCGGAATTCAACTGGGGTGGTATGGAAAATCCCGGAGCGATTG
>Ga0207083_1141_pt1 | contig 11039 bp, 16 predicted proteins | sample Alteio_BWMinHeat_57_FD_153516 | JGI IMG/M metagenome (GOLD analysis project Ga0207083, IMG submission 153516) | Enriched cells from forest soil in Barre Woods Harvard Forest LTER site, Petersham, Massachusetts, United States -... | ecosystem: Environmental > Terrestrial > Soil > Temperate forest >... | reverse complement strand
CTGCCAGCCGATAAGCAGAATTTTTGTAACGGAAGGGAGCAGTTCCTCAAGATACGCGCGATGTTGCCTCGGCCATTCAAAGGTGTCCTCGGTCTTGGTCTGCACGGGGATAGCGACTGCCGGAACTATTGGCCTCCCGAAGCTGTGGATTGAACGGGGATCGCTGGCATTGGCGAAGAGATAGTCATTAGACAGTTTTATGCTGTCGGCCTGCTCGATGAGTTGGTCGACGCCAAATCTAGTGTTTGTAGGGACGTCGACAAACCTAGCCCAGTCGACGGAGCCGTGTGGTTTGAGGAGTTTGAACATTGGGTGAGCTTCCAAGTAACGTTCGAGGGGAACCGTTTTAAAGTTGAAGGAGAGGAGAGCGCGATCGAGCAGGAGATCGTAGTTGAATGTGACTAGGGCAACGGGCTCGTTCCCAGTGTTGAGGTGTCGAATCTGGTCGAGGAGCATTACGTAGTTGGTGACGTTACTTATTTGGCTAAGCCATTCAGTGGAAACCTTGAGGAGAAGATCGTGAAGATAGTAACGGATGGAAAACAGTTGGCGCTTTCTCTCTAAGTCTCCGCTGGCCTCAGCTTGCCACGCCTCAAGTTCCTCCTCGACACTTCTGTCACTTAATGGCCGACGTAAGTGGGAGAGAATCGGAAGTAGCTTGGGGTAATTTCGCACGATACCCCCGAATTCACCGTTCGGGTCGAGAAAAAGTTGCGGGGTAAGGGGAGGACGCCAGATTTCACGCGGATTCGGTGGAGGAGGGGAACCGAAATTCTGCTGGGCAGCTTGGGGCTGAGGCGGCGGAAAGTCAGGAGCAGAATCATAAGAAGCGCCAGCGCCGAAGATGACCATCAGCATGCTCGGAGTATATCAAGAGCCAAGTAGCCATCAGCGACACGTCGAAGACGCAGTTAGCGCTTTTCGGAAGTGGGCTATTTCAAGGCCGTACTACAGCTCCTCTACCGTAGATAACAAAAAAGAACAAAACAACACGGCCATACGCGTCATGCTGACAATCCAAGTCGTCCAATACATAATCTTATCGAAGTGCGTGCTCAGTTCTCACCCATACGACAAGCACTGATCCACGTGACTGGAGAACCTGGAGTAAGCACTGATGGAGTAAGACTTTAGTGGGAACGTGCGTTCTTAATTCCGTCCGCGTCAATAAATCTGACACCGGCCTCGGCAGACGCGTACGGGATCATATCGGCCATAACACCAAACCAAATAAAAATCTGACGTACGAGTAAAAAAGCTACTACGTCTGGCCTGGTCTTAAGTTCCTCAGTTGGTACTCGAATCTGCCGTTTCGTAAATGCCTCAGGAGCAGGGTGCGAGTCGCCGTACCCAAAACCGTAGCTCGACACCGGATGGGGAATAAGACGCAGTTTTGATTCGCCGATAAAGGCATTCCAAATTTCAACGTTCAGGTCAATTTGTAAAGGCTCGGGATCGAGATATTTGACCAAACCCGCGCAAAGCAAACAGAAGTTCAAAGAGAATTCGATAAGCGCCAAAGTGTTCAATCGCGGTGTTATTCGGAAAGTTTCCTCGTTAATGCCCCACGACAGATAGTCTTGGTCTGCTGAAACTCTAACGAAAAAAGAACCATCCTCATACAGTTGGAGACGCTTTCGTTCAGCGCTCTTAAGCTCAAGATATTGTCCTTTAATTATTCTCGCCTGTCCTTGTGTAGTCAGATCCCATCCCGCATAACGCAATTGCCCAGGATTTTCCAAGAGTGATTTCACAGGACCGGTCTCAAAAAAATGTTTAAACATAGTCTTTTCGATAGGGATCATCGAATAGATAAAGACCGGCGAGTCATTCGTCATTTACATCTTCTTCTAGGACACGCGCGATTCTATCCGCATAGAGTTCGTCCCGACTTGGCGGATGCGTATCCGGACGCGCCTGCGCCTGAATCAGCTCGTCAATTTTGTCTTCAAGCCGTGCAAGAGTCTGAGGAACTGTCTGTTTGCCATTTTGCATAAGCCAATATAGTTCAGCCACCGTCAACGGATCATTTGCGTTGTTGGTCCTCTTGGCCAAGCCGAAAACAACCTGTCTAATTTGGGTGCCAGCCTCGACCACTTTTACCGTTAAAAAATATTTCGACTTTGGACTTTGGGCGGGAATTTCTATAACGCCAAGGCCTTGTGTCACTTCTTCGTTGACTGCCGTCCAATACACGTTGAGATCTTTGATGCGAGGATATACATACTCCCTGATAAGACCCTGATATTGCGCAACGTCGAATTCCTCCTGAGTGCATAAATCATATGCAGTGACCCTCTCGGTCTGCATTTCGGCAAGAGGCGTAGTTATCAATCCCACGATCAAAAATCCGCCCTCAGCGTTTGCAAAGGAAGAAACATCCTTTGCTAGTTCATAACGACCGGCTGGAGTCGTGAAATCATAGGGATGACTACCCTTCGCCTCAAACCACGAATCTTCGTCTTGCCCAATAAGCGTTTGAAATTGTCGCGCTTCAAGAATGTTTTTAATGGATATAAACGTCATTTGGGCACGCTAAGATATTCCAGTAAGCGAGACCCAAATCACAACAGTCATGTTGGCGAGAATCTACCGCGATAGTTAGGTAATAGCAAGGCAAGAGGTTTGTTGGAATATACTGAAACCGCGCTATCTGACGAAGACACTTTCTATCAACAGTCCAGCATTACTCGGCGTAATTATGTCGTCGCCCATGACGGAGAGGTTCTACCAAAAGAGCCGCTAGGCTGCAGACAGACACAAAAGAGTGATAAGTTCGACAAGTTCCGGTTCTCCATAATCTGTTACGACTTTGGTGATAGACTTTGCGCCACTGGAGGCCTGCCCGTGAAGTCTTTTCTTCTGATGTTTGGCTTACTCTTTGTTGTAACCGCGAACGCACAAGAGCATGCTCCAACGGCGGCGCAGTGCCAAGCGGACGCAGCCGTATGGGGCGATTCGTCCTCGCAAACCGAATACAACCAAGCTCAAACAGCTTTCGTGAAAGGCAATATCCCAAACAAAACGGACATAGCCAAACTGGGATTGGATGAAGTCATAGCCCGACAAGACGAAATGGCTAATTGCATGAAAGTTGATCGCCCAAGCTTCAACAGGTACTACGATACTCAGCAATTCTACCATTCAATATTCACGGATCGACTCTTCGACTTTATCGAGCGTCACAACCTCATGGCGCAAGTCAAATTGGAAGATTCTCAGGGCGAGCGATGACTCGCCTTTTCAGACCCGTTCGTGGTAGACAGACGCCGTGAACACGCCTCCCGTTGACGACGAAATAACCATAGGTTCGTTCTTCAAGACACTTGTGAAATTCGTACAGTGGTGTGTTCTTGCTTTTGCGATAGGGTATGGAGGCTTCTGGTTATTCGTGCCAACGCTCAGGCACAATGTGCGACACGTCGAAGGGCCAGGGCCGAAACCAAGCGATTGCGAATTCATGACGGCCCCGTTAGGTAACAAAGGTTGCCACTACGAGATGCAGCGCATGCTGATCGATGCTCAGGGCAACTACATCGCAACCGTGAATTGGTTCAACTCCCACACCGATGGCAAGACTGATAATCCCAATGCCAAACCGGACACGATGGTCTGCACGTGGGAGAAGGTTCAGGACTGACCCGCCTAAACGTACGCCGGCACACCGACCGCTTGACTCTCCCCCGACTGATCTGGTTTGCGATAACCGTTTTGTCGTCCATTTGTGGCACACCTTAGCTTTCGTGTACCATAACCTCGAAGAATCCAAATCAGAAACCCGATTGCCGTAATCCCCTCGATGGTCCATGCCGTTGGTGAACAACCACACCGAATCAGGACAATACCCGAGGTCGTCACTGGAATCGTAACGATTGCTGCAATAACGGCTCTTTTGTACATCGTTTGGTCTCGGTCAAACCTTATGCTTTGTAGGTCGCTGGCCCGAGTATAGGTTTTATGTCCCCTTGAAAAATCACGGGAGTTCTTGCGGTCTCGTCCCCCACTGGAATACTCTCCTGCTTCTTTGCTCTCCGTACGGCTGCGGAGGACTTTCCTCCGTTGACCCTGGCTTGGTGGCGAGCGGCGTTTACTCGTTCAACTCCCGCCCTGTTCACGAACAGTCGTCCGTAAATACCCTCCTGGCGTTCGCAGGATTTCAGGCCGTTCCGTCGCATTTGTTCCTGACCTTGTAGGGTGGATTTCAACTTCTTGGCTCGTGCTAAACCCCCTCGTTTGCCGTTGCGTTGGGCGAGGGATTTCCTTTGAGCGGCGTTCACTTAATCACCAAGTATTCCACTGCGCTACGAGAGTAAAGACGCGACCCTGCCCATCGTGCTTCGCATTCCTCCCGCATCCTAGATAAAGCACGGATCGCACCCGCATATCCGGGATCTTCTAGGAAAACCGTGGCTAAGAGAGTCCCGTAAAAATTAAGGAGCAGCCACTTACCGTGATTCTCGCCCTTGGCTTCCACAAAAATGACCCTTCCAAGGGTGGTCATAACTAATATTTCTCCTAATCGGTTAGACCTCGTAACATCTCTCAGCCTTCTTCATACCTCCCCGGAATCCTTATCATCACCTTGTTCCCATCCGCCCCCTTCGATAGTCATCGTGGGGTAAAAGCAGTCCTCTCTTTTGAGATCGTCACGCCATTTCGTGACTTTAGGGTGGGACAGACGCTTTGCCCGCTGCGAAACCTCCACTCCGGTCACCGTCGCTACGCTCCCGAGGATTAGTGGGCTCAGTTCCACCTTGTTCGTCGCTGGATCGTAAACGGACATTTCCTTCCTAAAATCGTAAGTAAAGTTCGTGACCTTCGCGATCTCGTGTGGACCCTTCTCGGTTAGGATTGAAAAAACAAGACAACCCACTTTGTTCTTCCATTCGCCGTTAAACTTGCCCCTCTCGTGTCCTGAAACATAGGCGGTGAACTCGACCTCTCTTTTTACCTTTATCCATCCCTTTCGATTGCGAGCGGTAGATGCCTCGTAAAGAGAATTTAAGTTCTTCAGGATGACACCCTCGCCACCCTTGCTGATTACCTCGTCGAAAAACGCTTTCTTCTCGTGGATACGAACTTCGGGAAATACAAAATACTTGGTCAGCTGTGCTTGAGTAATAGCAGCCTTAAAGTTATCGAGGCAAACGAACCTCTCGCAGAACGGTTTCGTTTTTAGGTCCGTCCCTTCCCAGGAAACGATATCGAAAATGTGAAAAATGAGGGCTGCGTTTTGGTCACGTTGCAGACTCTTGCTCGCCTCTGATTCGAGGCGAAGAATCGCTGACGTACTCTGCAAGGTTGATTTCGTTATCTGTCCGCCCGAAGTATAGGGCCTCGTGTCCACGGATTTATCCACCATCGCTTCGGCATCGACGGTCGCACTGAACGTGGGAATAAGGTCGCTAAAAAGCAAACGGTCGGTAAGGACTTGCCTTCGTCCAGTTTGCTTGCTCACCCGTCTGGAATGGGCAAAAACGCCGACCCCTTTGACGAAGTGTAGAATCACCCGGCAGCCGTTGAGTTTCTCTTGAGCAACCCAAGAACCGTCGTCCTTCCACACTTCTTTCTGCTCCGCTGGCTTCAGGTCCCAATACGGATAGCAGAGCATTGGACTGACTTCTTCATAGGGAACCTCGTTAGGCTTTTGGTTCATGTTGCACCTTCCATAACTCAGCTAACCTAGCTTTCTGCTTGTCTGACAGCCTCCGGTTTTTGGTCCACCACGTTTTAACGCTGGTTACAAATCCGTGTTCCCATTCGCTCAGTTTAGATTCGTCGAGGTTGTTTACGATCTGGTCGATCATTTGGTCGCTTAGCGGTGCTGGTTTATTCATTTTGCGCATCCTCCCCAAGTTTTGGCTGATTTAACTCCAACCCTGAATGGTAAAAAGCCTTTCTCCGGTGTTTCCCAAATCTTTGTTGCTAACGACGTCACTTCCTCCAGTACGCTGTCCCGAACGTGTAGTAGGATTTCGTCGAATTCGTTGATCGCTACCCGAACGTCTTGTGCGGTGAGTCCTGATTGCCTCAGTGTTACCCAGGTCTTCAGCTGTTTCTGTTTCACCAACTCTGCAGAACTGCCCGCACAGACGTGATTCCAGAGCGTTTTCTGGACTTCGTGAACTTCCCTCGATCCGTTTAGTTGCTGATACTCTTCGCAGTAACGACGCCTTCCAAAATAGGTTTCTACGTACCCCGTTTGCTTGGCGAGAGCTAACACCTGCTGGATATAGCTCGTGGCGATTTCTGCTCGCGCCTGATAGACCTTAACGATCTTGTTGGCCACCTCGACCGAACACGCCAATTTTCGGGCCAGGGTCTGGACTTGCATCAGATAAAGAAGGGCGAAATTTATTGTTTTCCCCCCTTGCCGCTCGTCTTCTTCCCGCGGTTCCCAACTCGGCACCGTGGCTTTAATTAACCTGGCCGTCTCGGTGTGGAAATCCTTTCCTGCAAGGAAAGCTTCGGATAGAGTTAAATCGCCTGATAGTGAGGCCCAAACAACGTATTCGCTTTGCGAGTTGTCGATGCTCAGGAAACTGTAACCCTCGTCCGCCTCGATGGTGTCTCTGATTGGATCAATCCTGTTCGTCAGACTTGGGGAGGCACTCGCGTAACGACCGTGGGGCGTGCCGAGGGGATCCCACGACGTTTGAACAAACCCTTGCTCGGCAAACCCCTTCCATGCTTTGAGTTGACCAAATCTGGAAATTGCGGATCGGGCGTCGATGATTGCTCCGGCTAGGTTGTCCCCGTTACTTGCCAGCTCCGCTAGCGTGTCCTTGTCGGTCAAAGGCTTCTTGGTTACCTTACTGAGCTTCTTCGGTTCAATTCCTCGGTTGGCGAAAACGGCCTTCGCACAGTCTGCGGTGGAATTCGGTCTGAAATAATCGTCGTCGGCCAGATAACAACAAAACTCCCTCAGAAAGTCGGCATTTTCTTGAGCCGCTTTAAGGTGCCTCTCCCACGTGCTTTTATTCACCCTCAGCGGGTAGTGGTTCATCTCCGCCGTGATAGGAATCAATCGGGCTTCGAGAATCGCACTCTCTCGGGTCAGCTCTATCTTGGCGTTGTTATTGTATGTGGTGGGTTTACTGTTTAATGTCGCCATGGTCAGCAACCGTTCTGCGAACCGATACAAAAACCGATCGCCAACGCGAGCAGCAAGGTGAGTACCGTCTCTACCCAATCCCAACGTTTTTCCTTCATTGCTGCCCTCCCCCACGAGCTAGGAAACCTACGCAGCGTGCACATTCTGTTGGTGTGTTTGCTAATCCGTCGTGGGATGGCGCAAAAGTGGCAGTTGTTGAGCTAGCCACAAATCGCTCGTGTTTCGGTAAGAAGAAAAATACGTGACCGTCAATGACGAGGGAAATTGCGTATTCGGAGAGGGTAATTCTCAGCGTGCGATCTGAGGAAACAACCCGAATCCCTTGAAATGGTAAACTTTCAGAAGCCACGTGACACCTCCTATGTGTCGCTTGGTCAGGGGCGTCGCGGTGCTACTAACACCGTGGCGTCCCGTATACTAAGTAATAAACACTATTTCGAGGAGGTTGTCAATAATTCGAGGATGTATGAAGCTTAAAGTCCTTACCAGTCAACGACGTAGAGTTAAAATTTTATACAGCGGAGAGCAACAAAATGTATAAAAACCAGTCCCTTAGTTCGGCCCGATTCCTTCTCTTGGGTTAACAGCTTCAAGAGCAGCAGTGTGGCTTTCGACCTCAAGCTGAGCGGCGACAAGCCTCTCCCTAAAAACACGTTCCCCCTCTGGATTTTGCTCGTTCCATCGGTACATTTTTCGCAAATAATCATGCGAGTAGACTTCGACGAGACCTCTTTCCACGTACTCCTTCATTAGGATTCGCACCGCAGCAAGTGGTAACCCCGTTCTGTTTGCGATTTTCTGGTTGGTCTGCCACCATTGCCCTGCGTGTTTGAGATGGTTATAAATTGCAGTTTGACAGGCAGTAATAAAACTCAAAGTTCTCGAATCCATAATCTCCTCCTTTAGAACTTTACTCGTCTTCCTTCTATACCCCTAAGGCTCGTAAAAACCAACTTACCCGTCGATCTGTATTACCTTCTATCCCCTCCGGGTATACGAGGTCGTACAGTTGTTGGCTTCTGCCCAGGGCAGGTAGATCACTAAGTACCAACTATCAAAACACTCGTACCGAGTTGGTCCGTTTGGACCAAGAAAGGTTATCCTGCTCTCGCATTTCTCACATGGATTCTTAGGCTCGGGTGTGCCCCTCAGTTCCTTGAGTCTGGGTTTAGACAGCTTGGCTACCCTAAGTTGGAGCTGAGAGACCCGACCTTCCAATAAGATGAGGCGCCGTTCAAGTTCGTCGTTGGAGAGTGACATTTAGTTCACTTCCGTTCACAGTCTTGCCGTTTATTGGACCCTCGCTACTACCCATGTCAAAATGGGGACTGTTCTCGGGATCGTTTCTCCCCGCTTCCAGAACTTTCCGGTCTCGCATGTTGAGTACCGCAGTTAAATCAGCGATCTTTACGTCCTTCTCCGCAAGTAGGACGTCTCTCTTCGCGAGCTCGTCTTGAAACTGTTTAACTACGCGGTTGTGGTCGGCCAGACTGTAGGGCTGCCTCTCCAGTAGGGATACCGGGCGCGTTGTTGCTTTTATTTGCAGCAGCGTGGTGACGGCATCTTCAATGGATTCTCCTGACTTAAGGTCTAACTGAACCTCTAGCCTCCGCAGTCGCTCGATTGCTAAGTTTGATGGTTCAGGTTTAGTTTCTAGTTGAGCCACTGGCTTCAATACGTCGTTTGATTTCTTTGGTTTAATTTCCGATTTTGCCTTGTCCTTTGGCTTTGTTAACCCGGCTCGCTCCCGAGCTTTAGAAAGGGACAGTGTCCCTGACCCTACCTTATCGGCTAGATCTGGATTTTTCTGCAGCAATTCGATTGCCGGACGCAGTTTGTTCTCGGATATTCCTGATGAGATAGCGGCTTGCTCTCTTGAAGAAACGTGAGGGTGATTTTCACCTACAGGTAATGCCCCGGCCCGCGGTGCTTTCTCTCGAGCAGCAACGTTCCGTAGGGCTATCGATACCTTGGCTTGAACCTGATAGAGCCGGGCGGCCATGACCTTCCGCATGTCGTCGGTGAGGTTCCGCCGGCCAAGCTGGTCGGACAGCATCCATGCTATAGCTTCGTCGTCCGACTGCGGAACTGGTTGTAGGGGTTGAACCTTCCACTCGAACTCAGGAATGCCTAGCTCGATGAGGATGTCGATACGGTTATGGCCGTCGAGAACTATGCGCTCTTCAACGCCTGGCCGCACCCATAGGATGATGGGCATTCGCTGCCCTTCTCTTTGAATAGATTCCTTCTGTAGGGCTCGCTCCTCGGCCTTTAGTGGCGGAATAAGGCTCTTAAAATCCGGCCTGACCGTGATTTTCATTGCTCTCTCCTTTCGTATGTAAAAACTAGGGACCCCTTAGGCGAGTCCCTAGTTCACAACCTGCTGTAGAACTCTGACCCCTCTCATTCTTTTTAGTTCATCCTGAAACTTCATTTCCAATTCATCCACACAATTCATCAAGAAAACGGTCTCCATGGTTAGCTTTTCAATTTGATTTTCAAGTGTTGTAATCGTGTCCTGAGTTTCCTGGGTTGTCCTTTCTTCTCCGAGATTGTCCTGCCCTGATGCAGTGGTAGCTGCACTGTTGTTTGTGGTTGGATTGGTACGGGTATTACGGGCCTGCGGAAATTCTGGGGATTTCATCGATCTTCTCCAAGTTAACTACTTAAATCAAAATATCTACTGCCCAGGCTTCCGGCCTGAAACTTCCCTAAACCTCAACTACAAGAACTGGTACGAACCCTTCCTTTGATTCTTTTTCCTTTTTCTTTTCCCTGCGGCGTCTTCCACTTGATGCACCCGCGTCCCGATATTGCTGGAGCCTAAGCAGCTTCCTGAACTCGGGTGTTTGCTGCTTGAGCCACTTTCGACGCTCTTTTCCGCTTCGAAAACTGGGCTCGATAATCCTAGCCAAAACTGGTTGTTTGTTGTTGTTCATTAAAAGTGGAAACTAGCACCTAAAAATTTCCCACCTGTATGTGGAAAGGGGTCCCGATGCGGAAGTCACCGGAACCCCTGTGGTAGCTTTCTCTTGGAGAAGAAAGGAGACCAGGATTGGTCTCACATCTATAAATACTAACAACCATTATCCCAACCCAATTAGAATCTCGGCCTTGGTGAAGTCCTTCCCTGATTCCTCCAACGCATTCGCAAGATACCTAAGGTTTGCTATCACCGAAAATCGGTGGTCGGTAGCTCCTTCCCTTCGGTAGGTCTCTCGCCACAACACCGTATCAAGATCTCGGAGCAAAAGTTTAGTACGTCTCTCGTCTGTAAACTCCCTGCACACGTGCTTAACGAAAGCACGTCTATTCTCCGCTTTAAAATCCCTTCGTTTTGGTTGAAACTCAAAATCCCGCGGCATCGTCTTCTCTCAACTCGTACGAAAAAACCGCTCGTACGAAACACGTTCCCTGCAGATAAGCGACAAAACATCGCCGATAAATCTGGCTCCCGCTGGTCCGGCATTTAACCTAACGGAATGGTTAAATAGGGCTGTTTTCGGCCTTCGGTGCGATTGATTCGACAGCACTTAAGTTTTAGGTTAGTGCTCATAACCCGAAGGTCGCACGTTCAAATCGTGCCCCCGCAACCATGGGCGCTGCGAGGCTAAACCTCAAAGCGCCCTTTTTTCTTTTAGTTGCAGCGAGCACCATGTTTACCTCCGAGTTTAATTAACTGCCGCGTTACTGGTCTTGTTCCCAGTTGGGAACAAGTTTGGGAACAAATCGCCGTATATCGCCCGCTCTACCGCGACTGTTCCTTCTCTTTCAGCTTCCACAGAAGTATGCGTGTACACCTCAGCTGTCATGTCCACAGTTGAGTGCCCAAGCAACTTCTGTGCGAGCTTCAGATTGCCCGTGGACGCATTCAGAATGCTGGCAACGGAGTGACGGAACGTGTGAAACCCCGAAGCTCCGGAAG
>Ga0207083_1140_pt1 | contig 11049 bp, 8 predicted proteins | sample Alteio_BWMinHeat_57_FD_153516 | JGI IMG/M metagenome (GOLD analysis project Ga0207083, IMG submission 153516) | Enriched cells from forest soil in Barre Woods Harvard Forest LTER site, Petersham, Massachusetts, United States -... | ecosystem: Environmental > Terrestrial > Soil > Temperate forest >... | reverse complement strand
GATCGGAGTTTTTAAATCATGGGTGACGAGCTGAAGGAAGTTAGTTTTCATTTCCTCGACTTCGATCAGCATCTTGTTTTCTTTTTCAAGCGCAAAACGTTTTCTATGCTCAGAGTACAGGCGCAGAGGAATCATGAGATAGAAGCTGAAGGTGAGTGAGATGAGGGGAGCGCCGAGTGGAAGCCAGTGAGCACCCAGATGTGGAAACGGCTGGAAAATAAACAGGGAGAGGGCAAAAGTTCCAATCACCGAGTAGACCGAGAGTTGGATCAATCGGCTAGGACGAACTCGGAAAGAGGCAACAATGATCGCAAACGAGAGTAAGAAAGAGAGTACGGCCAAGTAAGGGAAGCTCACTTCCTTGATTCCCTGTTTGTTCAGGATCGAATCCAGGATATTTGCATGCACTAGGATTTTCGGAAAGAGTTGAGAATTTTGACTGGCGTTGAGAAGGGTAAAATCATTGGGATTGTCGCGTTGGAAGGTGCCCACGAGTACAATTTTATCCTTCAGCTCGCCTGCGGGAATTTTTCCCTCGATTAGATCAACAAAAGAATATCTTGGGTAAGGGAAGGTTTCGTAGTTTGAATCATAAACCTGATTGTTGTTTTGATGAAATTGAACCAGGAAGTATTGGGCATCGGCTTCGCTGGACGAATAAGTACCAGGCGGATTTTGAATACTTTCATTCGGATAAATTTTATTGGCAAGAGCCATCTCAAAGCCGAGGCGGTCATTGAGAGAGATGAGTCCACGACGGGTGACTTTATCTTTTCCGAAAGTGGTGCCATCACGATGAACAATCGCAATCGCTTGAGGCACTTGGGAAAGTGGGTAAGGGGCGGTGACTTCACCATTGACGTCAAACGGAATGCCGAGCAGGAAAGGAATTCCTTGTGCATTCATGCGCACGGTAGAGCGATAAAGTTCTTGAGCGACATCTTTTTCGAAGGCTTGTTGATCAATGCGCTGAACTTTGTTGAAGTCCATGATGTATCCGACGGCCTTAACTTGCTGTTCTTCGAGTTTTTCAATCGCTTTTAAGTGATAAGAAAGTGGAAGCGGGTTGACGTCGTTGATTTGGTTCAACGTTTGATCATCGATCGTAATCAAGGCAATGCGCTCGTCTGCCGCGGGCTTGTGAGACATGCGATAACGGAAGTCATAGAGAGGCGCTTCGAGAAAATCGAGTGGTAGCGCGAGCACGGAACCGGTCACCACTGCTGCCAGGAGCAGGTGTAGGAGGGTTTCTTGAATGCCGGTGGACCATTTAAATTTTTTCATGTTGATAAGCTTGTGCATAGTATCAATTTGGCACCAGCTTGTAAAGTGAAAATGTCAGGTATGAATAAAAAGCCTTCATAATGGCCTTGAAACTAAATTCGTTGAATCGACGTATCGGATACAAGAAGTCCCATTTTTAAATTAATTCTATTTAAAAAATACATCAATCATGTTAGTTTAACTCCAATCCAAAAAGGGACGAAGGAAAGTTTATGAATTTATTATTTGCTCTATTATCTCTCACTGTTTCCGCTCACGCCGATCAGGCAGGTTTTTTGAAAGACTTCAATTACCAAGTCACCGAACTGAAAGACATGGGCCAGGCGCAGGCATTGGAAAATCTGATGACGACGGACACCAGACAAATGTCGATTTGCGCAAATCGGGCACATTTGTGGGCAAATGACTTAGCTCGCCTGAGAAATATTCAAACCGGAAAAGTATTCATTCATTTCACCGCTAAAGGCGAAGCGAATGAAAACGGCGATTGGGCGTATCATGTTGCTCCCTATGTGATCGTCAAAGGTGAAGAAATTGTTTTGGACCCCGGCTTTGGTGTTTTCGGTGGGAAACCGGTTAAGTTGAGTGCATGGACCAAATATTTCGGAAAAAGTGAAAACTGTGTAGTGCTCAATCCAACGGAGAATGCTTCTCACTTGGTATTGGAAAAGAATGATATCGGTTCCGATGACGTCACGCCACTCAGCAGCCGGTACGGGACTGCAAGACAGTATCCTTCAACAGAAGGGATCTGCTACATCCGTAAAACCCCGATGTACTACCAATTTCCAGTGGATGTATATGGCGTGGATTTGCTTCATAGCGGAAAATCAGAATTTAGTGCTTACGACATGAAGGCTTTTGATGAAGACTCCGTCTTGATGGCCTGTAAGCAAGCGACTTCCATCTCGTTTAAAATGAAGCATGATTGTGCTTCGTACTTGGGGATCAAAAAAGAAAAAGACAAGAAAAAGAAGAGATAGTTATTTCTCCACGATGTCCTTCAACAGGGGGAGTCCCCGGTGATCGAAATATAAATTCTTAATGTTCGGACGAGCCAAGAAGCCCGTCTTTTCAAAGAAAAGTGGATGAATGATCGCGTTTTCCTTTTCAATGATTTCCTGGGCCCTTTTGAATTCACCATTTTCAATGGCATGATCATAGTCTTCGCTGTTGAAATGAGTACGGTTGTTGGCCATGTAGGCATTGCTGTAAGGAAAAAGAAAATCCTTTGCCGTGCGGACTTTTGCCGTCCAACTCACCATCAGCATATTGTATTCACCCAAATTGCTGAAAGTTTCAAACTCCTGGTTTTTATAGGCGAGTACATCCACATTGATTTTAAGTACAGATTCTATTTGGGAGGCAATCTTTTTTGAGATGCCGTAAAACGGTTCACCGAAACCGGTGAGAAAACTGATTTTAAATTCTTTGCCGAGAACAACCCCGGATTGATCAAGATATTCCTTTGCTTTCGCAGGATCGTAGGGAACGGATAGATCTTCTTTGCTTGGATAAAGCGCAGGTGGAATCAATGCGGTTGCTTTTGAAAATTGCTGATACTCGCTTGGCATGAGTTGGCCGCGATCGATTGAGGAAAGAATAGCGAGTCTGAAAAGTTTGTTATTGAAAGGGAAACGCTCTGAATTGAAGGCAATGATGATGTGGCGAAGGAGGGGGATCGGATGAAACTCCTTGTCATTGTTGTATTTCTCGAAGGGGATTCCTTGGATGAATGGAAAATATTTTTCATTGTACTTTTTAAGGGCTTCCTCTCGATCGAGGACAAAGTCCATTTCCACGTCGCTGATGTTAGATAGAGTTTTTCGGTAGTAAGGATTTCTTTTAAGAGTAGCGTTTTTTCCCGGCTCATAGCTGCTGAAAATGAAGGGCCCCGATGAAACCAGAGTTCCGGCTCGCCACCAATTGTTACCAAATTTTTCTATGAGATCTTTTCGGACCGGAAACAGCGGCCAAAATGCCGTGGTTGCCTCCCAGTTTTGCTGGGGGTGTTTGAACTTGACGACGAGGGTTTTGTCTTTCGTTGCGTGAATACCAACGTCGTCGAAGGAGGTTGTTTTTTTGTTGTAGTACTCGCGGGCGTTAACGATATCAAAAAGGTAGTAAGAGTAAATAGATGTGGATTGCGGTGATAGTAAGCGTTGCCAGGCATCCACAAAATCCTGGGCATAGATTGATCGGCCATCCGACCATTTTGCATCTGCTCGGATTTGAAAGGTGTACTCAGTGAGGTCCTTTGACTTGGTTACCGAGCTGGCTAACTCTGGAGTGAGCTTTTCCAGGGGATACTCGAAGCTAAAAAGTCCTTCGCAAAGATTCACCACGAGTGGCGCGTCCGCGATGGTGACTTGGCCGGTCCAATCCAAAGACATGGGCGCGGTGAAAGCGCGAACGTGTAGGGTCTTCGCCTCGGCTACAGTGGATAGTAAGAGTGCAAGCAGAAACACCATGCTTCTATTTTACGATATTTGGATCGTCTTTTGGATATTCTTTCGCACAGGTGGATTTTTTTGGTTCACGACCGACGATCACCTTTTCCAAAACCACTTGGGACTCGTTGCAGCTGGACTCTGCTTTTTGACCCGTGAGTTTGTCCAAACGCATGTCAATTAAATGTTCGCTCTCCGGGAACGGCAAGGCCGGTTCATACTGCAAGACCCGATTCATCATTTTTGCCCAGATTGGAAGAGCGGTATTCGCACCCGTGAGTTTTGCTTTTTGCACTCCCTGGTCAAAGCCCACCCAAACTACAGCGGTGAGTTGTGGAGTGTAGCCCACAAACCATGCATCTCTCGAATCGTTCGTCGTTCCGGTTTTTCCAGCGGCAGGTCGGCGGAACCCATATAGATTTCCAGCGAGGCTGGCAGTACCATCGGTAAAAACATTTTGAAGCATTTCGGTCATCATGTCTGCGATGCCGGGATCTAGTTTTTCGTGGATGTGCGGCTCGTAACCATAAAATTCGGAGCCATCGGGATTCAAAATAGATTTAATCACCGTGAGTTCTCCCAATTTTCCATGATTGGCGAGAGTTGCGTAAGCAGTGATCACTTCGAGTGGACTGAGTTCAATACTTCCCAAGCTAATCGAGGGAACCAAAGGAATTTTGGTTTCAATGCCCAGAGTGTGTGCGGTGTCCACAATTTCCTGGAGTCCTATTTTTTGGGCAATTCGAGCCGCTGCCGTATTGATGGATTTTGCCAATGCAGTTTTGATCGACATCCATCCTAGGGATTCTTTTTCATAGTTGGCAGGTTTCCATGCTGGCTGTTTTGTGTCATATTTCCATGCCCATTTTTCATCCAGCACGGGGTAGGCAGGAGTGAAAACATTTCCGTCGGCGTCTTGAATGGTACGGAAGGCGCTCGCATAGACGATCGGTTTGAAGGTGGAGCCCACCTGACGTTTCATGTTCAAGATCCGGTTGAAGTTACTTTCGGCGTAATTCTTACCCCCGATGAGCGAACGAATCTCGCTCGTCGATTGATCCACCACTGCAATGGCCCCTTGAAGTGCTGCATTTTTTGAGGGGTTTTGTGGAAATGCGGCCTGGAGTGTCTCTTGTGCTATTTGATTCACGTTCAGATCAAGCGCCGTATAAACCTGGAATCCCAACTCTGGGATTTCGTCTTCTTGGAAGTGATCATTGAGGAGTCGGTTGATTTCCGCTTTCACGTAGTCGACGTAATACGGGGCCCTGTTACCTGCTGTCGGCGGCGGTGAAAGACGAATAGGAAGGGTGAGTGCAGTCTTGAACTCTGCTTCCGTAATTTTTTTGGTGTCGAGCATTCTCTCGAGCACATACCGCTGACGCGTTTTTGCGCGATCGAAATGTTTGTAGGGAGAATAGAAGCCCGTTCCCTTGATGATCCCGACCATGAGAGCGATTTCACCCATGTTCAGATCACGCACTTGTTTTCCAAAGAAATATTTTGCGCCTTCGGAAAATCCGCGAATTTCAAAGTTACCCACTTGTCCGAGAAACACTTCGTTGAGGTAACGTTCAAAGATCTGTTTTTTGCTGTATTTGAATTCGAGTACCGGAGCGAGAAAAAGTTCGGGGGCCTTCCGAAGAAAACTTTTATTTTTTCTCTCCATCAGGTTTTTCACCAGCTGTTGAGTGATCGTGCTTCCGCCTTGAGAAAGGGAAAGTGTTTTGAGGTCGACAAAAATCGCGCGTGCGAGTCCGCGCGGATCAATGCCGAAGTGTTCGTAAAAGTGTTGGTCTTCCGTGGCGACGATCGCTTCAGGAATCGCTTTTGGAAATTCATCGAACTTGAGGACCTCGCGAATCTGGGATTTGTCGGCATTGAGTGTGGCTACGAACTCCGGCTCCAGATAAAACTCGTTGATGGAGCCAAGGTCAGAATCGATGCTCTCGAGGAGTGAGTCCTCGCCGGTTCCGTCAAAGTGAAGGGTGATTTTCTTGTCTTTGAGCAGAAGGGTGATGTGTTTTTCAGGAAACAAATGCTCTGGATATTGTGGCGAGTGAAGAATGATCGAAAGATCGCTTCCTTTTTCGGTGATGGCATAGCTCAAAGATTTCAGCTTTTTTTCGATTGGCTGACGCGCCTGCCCAGGGGCAATGCGAGATACGTCGGAATAGATGCGGGTGGGAATGAATTCCGCTGGGGCTTCAAAAGCGAGCTCTACTTGATGGAGAAGGTAAAGAAAATAGAAAGTGAGGCCGACTAAAAATCCCGCGAGTGCAAGCCACCTTAGCTTATGTTTTTTCATGAGTTTCCTTCTTTTAATGCTTGACTCAACCAATATGCGCCACGTATTTTCCGATTTCAAGGAGAGATCACCATGATCCAATTTTTACGCGTGTCTGCCACGGTTTCTAAAACCGTAGTAGCGCTAGTTTTGTCCCTCATTCTTACTATTTTCGCCAGCACCCCTGCACACGCGTTGGATTTAGATTGGCACGGACAGTTCAGAACGGAAACAAACTGGATCTATGGTTACTCGCATGCGCAGTATCTGACCACGTCTTTCTCGCAACTGGATCAAGGATATTTCATTCCTTCAAATGGGAATAGTCCCGCATCTTTTCAAAATTTATTTTTAAGACTCACGCCACGTGTGATCGTGAATGACAACATTTCCATTTATTCTAATATTTGGTTTGGAACACCAGACCGAGGAATTTTTGGTGGTGATCAAACGGCGATTTCCACCGTGAATCAAACGAACACGGGCAATGCGATGCTGAGCGCGAGTACTCTTTACTCAGAGGTCGCCACAGACTTCGGTACTTTGGTGGTGGGACGCATGCCGCTGAATTGGGGCTTGGGTGTAGTTTGGAATACAACCACTGATGGCTTTGATCGTCTGCCCTCTACGGCGGATGGAATTCGAATGGAAACAAAATTGGGAGCATTTAAATTTGCACCTGCAATGTACAAGTATCGTGCAGGCTCAAACTACGGTGGGGCCGCCGCAGGTACTACTCCAAATGTGACGACGGTTGCCGGCGATTCAGGCGCAGCCGACTATTCACTTGCACTCACTTATAACAATGATGATGAACAAATGGATCTCGGACTTCTGTTCATTCGTCGTCTTGCAGGTATGCAGGCAGGCGTGATCAATCCATTTGCAATTATGCCTGCAGGCAACTCGCCAGGCGGTTTTACTCCGGGAATGAGCGGCTACGCATATAACATGTGGGACTTTTACTTGAAGAAAAAATCAGGGATCGTCACCGTCTCCGCTGAAGTTCCAATCGTGACGGGGCTTGTTGCCAATAATCCTTATAGTACGGTTGCAGGTGCAGTGAAGGTTGATACTCAGATCGATGATCACTGGAAAATAAAACTAAATGCGGGACTGGCGCCAGGACAAGCGAGTGTGGCGTCTGGGAATACGGCCGGAACTTACACGGCATTCACTTTCCATCCTGACTATCGTCCAGGCCTTCTCATGTTCAATTATAATTACCGAAACTTTTCTGATAAGAGTTTATCGCCATATAATGATCCCGTCGCGAATGCGCAGTTTCTTTCACTCGGTTTCGATTTCAACAGCTCGAAATGGAGTCATGGCATGAAGTGGTTATTTGCAACTGCTTCCAAAACTGCGGATGCTACGGCTGGCGGGGCTTACTTCAATAGTTTGGATGGCTACTACAAGGCCAACAATGCTGGAGCCGTTGCCCAAAGCAAAGGGCTTGGATCAGAGTTCGATTATAGCCTTGGATACGATTGGGACGAATCTTTGAAGGTAGGACTGACCATGGGACTCTATTTCCCGGGTAACTTCTATACCTTCAGCAACAGCGCTACTCCAAATGTGACTAAGACAGTGTTCGGAAGCGGACTGAATTTACTCGTTAAATTTTAGTCTTAAGACTAGAGCCAGCCATTCACTTTGTACCAGGCCACTGTTTGAGGAATTCCGGATTCCATCGTGTACTTGGGTTTAAAACTGAAATGATCAAAAGATTTTTGCGATGAACAAATCCAGTAATCCTGTTTAAGTTCGTTCAGTTTATCATTGTTGAGGGTGAAGCTTTTGTTGAACACTTTTCCGGCAACTGTTCCAGCCGAAGCGAGGGTATTGATCAGCATTCCAGGAACCCTGATCCTGAATGGTTTTACTTTTAGTTCGTGGGCAATCACCCCTAAAATTCTTTCATAAGTATAAATCTGTCCATCACTTACGAAAAAACGTTCACCATTTTTGTAATCTTCGTCTGGCGCGTTCAAGGCCGCGAGGAGTGCGGTAATGAGATCATCTACATGAATGGCGCTGTAGTATTTATGGCCGGTGGGCGTTTTTGCCGGCATGATCGGCATCCATTGTTTTTGAATCGTTTTGAAAAAAATAAAAACATTTTTGTCGCGCGGTCCATACACCATAGGCGGGCGAATGCAGATGAAGTTGAGTTTTCCCTTCAGTTCATCCAAATAAAGTTCTGCACGTTGTTTACTCTCTCCATACATCGAAACAGGCGTGTCGGCTTCCGATTCTGTGCGCGGGGATAGTCCGATGCTCGGTCCGGCTGCGGCGAGGGAGGAAACAAAAATGAATTTTTTCACTCCGCTCTTGATGGCGGCATTTGCAAGATTCTTGGTGGCCTCAGCATTGTATCTGAAGAACTCTTCCTTATTTTTGGCTTGGGTGAGTCCCGCAACGTGATACACCACATCCACATTTTGGCAGGCGCGAATGAGGGACTCCTGATCGGCGAGATCCCCGGCCAAGCGCGTGAATTTCACTCCTTTCAAGAAATCAGACGAAGCGCTAGGGCGCATTAACGCGCACACATCGTGCCCAGCTTCTACGAGGGCGCTGGCTAGACCACTACCAATAAATCCGCTTGCTCCGGTGACTAAAATTCTCATAAGTTGAAGGTTACCATGCAAACGAAAAAAATGCGCATTGAGGTTTTAGGCTGTGGAACATCAACGGGAGTGCCTCTGATGTTTTGTGATTGTATTGTCTGCAGGTCCCGCAATCCCAAGAATAAACGATTGCGAGCTTCGATCTGGGTTCAGGTCGACGGCCTGAGCTTACTCGTCGACACTTCAGTGGATCTAAGGCAACAGGTATTGAGAACAAAAATCAATCATGTCGATGCAATCTTATTCACTCATCCCCACGCAGATCATGTCGGTGGTCTCGACGAAGTGCGATCATTTAATTTTATCCAAAAAGCGGTGATTCCAGCCTATGGGCACGCATGGACTGTAGAGCAGCTTCATGCCCGCTTTCCCTATATTTTTGATCAATCCAAGGTAGAGGGCGGAGGAGTTGCTTCCATCGATTTGCATGAATTTAAATTCGAGGACGGAGCTTTCAAAATAGAAGACACCTCCATTTTACCGATCGAGCTCAAACACGGTTCACAGTCGGTTGCCGGTTATCGTATCGGGGACTTTGCTTACCTCACGGATTGTCATGAAGTTTCGGATCAGGCGACCAAGCAATTACAGGGATTGGATGTTTTAATCTTGGATTGTCTCAGAATGTCAAAACACAATACCCACATGAATTACGAGACCGCGCTCGAGTATTCGGCAAAAATTCAGGCTAAAAAGACAATATTTACGCATATGAGTCATGATTTTGACTATCAAACTTTCTCAAGAAAGCTCCCGAAAAAACATGCTTTGGCGTATGATGGGATGATCATTTCAATTTAGACCGGCTAATTAAGGAGCTCGTATGATCGTTGGCGTACCTAAGGAAATTAAGAATAAAGAAAACCGTGTATCGATGGTGGTTGCTGGAGTGCGTGCACTCAACAATGCCGGACATCAAGTGCTCGTGCAATCAGGAGCAGGGATTGGCGCTGGGATTACCGATCAGGAATACACTGCCGCGGGTGCAACGATCATCGAAGGTGCGAAAGATATTTTTGCAAAAGCCGACATGATTGTGAAAGTGAAGGAGCCACTTCCTGAAGAATATGAACTCCTTCGCGAAGGACAAATTCTTTATACCTATCTTCATTTGGCGGCTGATGAACGACTCACGAAAGCGCTTCTAGAGCGAAAAATTATTGGTATTGCCTACGAGACGATTCAGCCCGCAGATAAATCTCTCCCGCTTCTTGCGCCGATGAGTGCAGTGGCTGGAAGAATGGCGACTCAAATCGGTGCGACCTATTTGCAAAAAGATAATGGCGGAAAAGGAATGCTTCTCGGTGGAGTGACCGGTGTTGCTCGGGCCAATGTAACGATCTTAGGCGGCGGTGTCGTTGGTGTGAATGCAGCAAAAATGGCCGCGGGACTGGGTGCTAAAGTCACCATTCTCGATGTGAATATGGAGCGTCTTGAATATCTGAACGATATTTTTGGCAATTCAATCCACACCCTCTACTCGAACAACGAACAGATTGAACGCTCGGTGGTCGAATCAGACCTCGTGATCAGTGCGATTTTGGTACCGGGCGCGAAGGCTCCCAAGCTAGTGACTCGTCAGATGGTTTCTCGCATGGCACCGGGCGGGGTGATTATCGATGTGGCAGTGGATCAGGGTGGGGCAGTGGAGACTTGCCGTCCGACTTCCCATGAGCATCCTACCTACCTGGTGGATAACATCATTCATTATGCAGTTCCAAATATGCCAGGAGCGGTACCCCGGACTTCCACCTATGCATTGACCAACGTGACCCTGAAATATGCGCTGATGTTGGCAAATATGGGCTGGAAGGCAGCAGTCACTAAAGATGCGGCTCTCTACAAGGGTGTAAATATTGCGAATGGTAAGTTGACCTACAAGGCGGTAGCCGAAGATCTAGGGTTGCCATTCGACGAGCTTAAGCTCTAAACTCTAGTTAATGGGAAAACTCGGCCTCCTGTTGGGCTTAGTCAATACGATTGTGATCGCTGCAGTGCTTGGACTCTTCGTCTATACGAAGGTGATCTACAAGCATCCGCCTATTACTGAAAGCCAGGAACGGGCAAAACTGGCGAGGACTGAGCACAAAAGTGAAATCGTCCATTCTCAGAAAAAAGGCATCGTCCAACTCGATGCGATTACCACTAATTTGGATCCGTATCTGGATGCCGACGGAAAACAAAAATTACATTATATTTCTGTTTCCTTGGCGGTGGAAATTCGGGACGAAAAAGAGATTTCAAAATTTGAGCTGATCAAACCCATCGTTCTCGATCAGGTTCTTCAACAATTGGGAAAAAAGAAAATTTGAAGACCTGAATCAGGTTCAAGGGCGCTATCTCTTTCGTTCTCTCATCATCGATTCGACGAATGCCTATCTGAAAGAACCGATCG
>Ga0207083_1139_pt1 | contig 11069 bp, 13 predicted proteins | sample Alteio_BWMinHeat_57_FD_153516 | JGI IMG/M metagenome (GOLD analysis project Ga0207083, IMG submission 153516) | Enriched cells from forest soil in Barre Woods Harvard Forest LTER site, Petersham, Massachusetts, United States -... | ecosystem: Environmental > Terrestrial > Soil > Temperate forest >... | reverse complement strand
TCTGTAAAAAGAGTTGGGCCGATGAGAACAAACGGTAAACAGTTATCCGACCTGACAGTCTGACTATTTACCCCAACAAGCGACCCAAGCAGATTATCTTAATTTAACGCCCTAAAGTCCAGTTTTCATTGGCTAAAACCAATGGAAAAGACTGCACGTTTATTTAATTGTGCCCATTGTCAAAGCCAGGTTGTCATATGCAGCCATTGCGACAGGGGTAATATCTATTGTGGGCCCAGGTGTTCACAGCATGCTCGCGCGCTAAATCACCGGATAGCAAACCAAAAATATCAAAAAACCATAGGAGGAAAACAAAAGCATGCTGAACGTCAGCGTCGGTATCGGCAACGTCAGATGCAGAAAGTGACGGATGAGGGTAGCCTTGATTTATCCCCTAATGATTTACTGCCTGTCGAGCCAAATGAGGATAAATCGCGGCAGCCAGAACCGATTCTTTGTCATTTTTGTGGTGAAGTTGTCTCATCATTTCTTCGTAATGGGTATTTGCGTCACCATATACAAGAGTCATTGCTTCGTTCCTCATCTTGGCCATTAGCACCTTAACCAAAAAGATGAGGAGAATAGTTTGATGGCTATATCAGATGAATTAGAAGCAAGTATATTACGATACTATCATGTAGAAAAATGGCGAGTAGGCACCATTGCGCGCCAGCTACATGTACACCATAGTGTTGTCAGAAGAGTATTATCGCAAGCAGGTATTCCCAAAGCCAAGTTTACAAAGCGAGAATCGATTGTTACCCCGTTTTTGTCATTTGTTCTAGAAACTCTAACAAAATACCCAAAATTAGCAGCCAGCCGTCTGTATGAAATGGTTCGTCAGCGCGGTTATGGCGGAGGGGTAGATCATTTCCGCCACCTGATATTGTTGCATCGACCACGGCCCTTCGCTGAAGCTTACCTGCGTCTTAGAACATTGCCAGGGGAGCAAGCTCAAGTAGATTGGGGGCATTTCGGCTATGTTGATATCGGTAAAGCAAGAAGGCCATTGATGGCTTTTGTGATGGTATTAAGCTATTCGCGTAAAATTTTTTTACGATTTTATCTGAATCAGCAAATGGCAAATTTTTTGCGGGGCCATGAAGCGGCTTTCAATGCATACAATGGTGTACCTCGTGTTTGTCTCTATGATAATTTGAAATCGGCCGTGCTTGAACGACGAGGTGATGCGATTCGTTTTCATCCAACACTATTGGAGTTTGCCGCACATTATCGTTATGAACCACGTCCAGTCGCAGTGGCACGCGGAAATGAAAAAGGTCGTGTCGAACGAGCGATACGTTATGTTCGAGATAGCTTCTTTGCAGCAAGAACATGGAAAAATATCGATGATCTTAATGATCAAGCGACAGAATGGTGCAATGGACTGGCAGCAAATAGACCTTGTCCTGAAGAAACAACATTATCGGTACGTGACGTTTTTTTTAAGGAGCAAAGTCATTTATTGAAGCTCCCTGATAATCCTTATTCTACACATGAACGAGAAGAAGTTAATGTCGGTAAAACACCTTATGTGAGATTTGACTTGAATGATTATTCAGTCCCTCATCAGTATGTTCGCCGGGTGTTAACAGTTTGCTCTACATTAGATACGGTCTCTATTTTAGAAGGAGGCAGTCTTATTGCAGAGCACAAACGAAGTTTCGAAAAAGGCAAGCAAATAGAACAAGAAGCACATATCGCAGAGTTAACTGCACGCAAAAAAGAAGCGCGCAAACATCGTGGCCAAGATCGATTAGTACGAGCGGTCCCCCTCGCTCAAACACTGCTTATTCAAGCAGCAGAACGGGGTTATTCTCTTGGGATTATTACGGCGAATTTATTAAAGTTGCTCGATCGTTATGGTTCAGCAGAATTAGAAGCTGGCATCACGGAAGCATTATCACATAAGGCACCCCACCCCAATGCTGTGCGCCTTAGCTTAGAAAAGCGCCGTGAAGCACGACATCTTTTGCCACCTATCCATCTTGATTTACCAGACGATGCACGTGTACGCGATTTGGTTGTGCGCCCTCATGATCTCGAATCCTACGATCAATTACAAACGATAGCGGAGGAAAAAGATCATGAAGAATGATTTATTATTAGAGAAAGCAAAAACATTAAAATTACATGGGATTATTGCACATTGGGAGGAGATCTGTGAATCCTGTTGGATTGAGGAAGTTATCCTTTGGGAAGAAAAAGAGAGAATAACGCGAGGTCTTGAGCGTCGACTCCGCAGCTCTCGCATTGGGCGATTTAAACCATTGTCTCACTTTGATTGGAGTTGGCCAGCTAAATGTGACCGCCAGGCAATAGAAGAGCTGATGCAATTAGAATTCATCAAAGAATCCACTAACATTATTTTATGTGGGCCAAATGGCGTCGGTAAGTCAATGATCGCTAAAAATATCGCCTATCAAGCTGCTATTCGTGGATTGACTGTATTATTTATCAGTGCAACGCATATGCTGAATGAATTAGCATCTTGTGATGGAGAAGGTGCTTTACTAAGGCGCATAAAATATTATGTGCAGCCCTGTATATTAGTCGTTGATGAGGTTGGATATTTATCCTACTCTCCTCGTTACGCTGATTTATTATTTGATATTATTTCGCGACGATACCATGATAAACCAACCATTGTGACGACAAATAAACCGTTTTCAGAATGGAATGATATCTTTCCTAATGCATCATGTGTTGTTTCCATTATTGATAGACTTGTCCATCATTCTGAAATTATCAGTATTGATGCCCCGTCTTTTAGATTAAAGGAGGCAACAGAAAAAGCAGAAAAGCGAAAAAAAGACCGAAGTCAAAAAAAATCTCAATCGAAAAACAAAAATAGCAAAAAGGAGGAAGCGTCATGATTATTAATTTATATGATCTTTTTCCCGAAGAGGTATCTGATGAAACAGCGTTTCATATTGTAAATATTTTTATGGATATTACCTCAGCATTAGAGTCACGTTATTTTGCTCAAGTGCGCCGTTATCTCAATGAAAAAAATTCTCTTGAAATTCCTGAGTGCGTTCAGAGCAATAAAGAAGACGATAACTCTTTCTAAATACCATCAAACCCGGGAGGGATACTTCTCTTCCGGCTGTTCTTTAAAATTATTATAAGCCATGAGTGTCGCGCATAAGAAATTTAATTTTTAAAATTGTTCGCCATTTTTACGCGCTTTTGTTCAGCCGTTAACACCCCAGGATTTTCCATGGATTCGTAACGAATGACTTCCCTTAAACCTGCATCCTTTTTTGCAATTTCATACTGATATCCTCGCGCCAAATTCGAAAACCTAGCATCTGCTCCTATAAGATCATCAACAGTGCCGTGAATAGGCAAATAAGTGAATCGCATTTTCAAGGGCGCAAAAAATACTTTTTCTAGATACGTATCAAATGGTTGCTGAGTAATTTGTTGGATGATAACTCCCAACAAGTAATATCCTGAATTACTATAAGAAAATTTTTCACCGGGATTAAACTCCAACTTATGGTTTTTAAAAAAAGAAACAAGATCAGATTTTTTAGTAAATTGTTGTTTTTCAAAATCTGGTAAACTAGTGTAATTTGTTATACCTGCTGAATGAACTAATAATTGATGAACAGTTACAGCACTTGCCCATGTTGGCATTGAATCATCCCATATTTCATGGTTTTCAGGTAAATAATATTCAACTGTTTTATTTAACTCTATTTGGATGCAATTCTTAAGTTCACTGCTTTTATATTTATTACTATTTTTATCTAATAATGCTTTTAAAATGGCTACAGCCGTAAATTGCTTTGTTATTGATCCAGCAAGAAATTGTGTATCTTTTCTTACAGGAATTTTTTCAACATAGTCGGCATAACCAAAATAATTTTCATAAATAGTTTCTTCATCGATTTCCACTAGCAGGGCACCGCTGTGCCCCATCTGATTAGTAAGCTCATTAATACTATTGGCAATTTTATGGCGCGTTTTTTCTAAATTAAATGTGAATACCATAAAATGCCTTTTATAAAAATTTTTTTATTTTCAGGAAATCGCTTCAATCTTCCAACCCTGCCGTATTACAATTTCTCTTAATGAAATATCATAGAACTTAGATGTTTTGTCATTATCAAATGTAATAAAAGCAGGTTGACAATGCTCTCCATGATCTTTCACTCCGGTTAAAACACTTTTATGCTTATTTATAAATTCAGGCAATAAGTCTCCTACTACCACACCGATGCTTTCTAAACCACTAGGATACATATGCACTAAACGAGGAGCAGGTAATTCAATCATAGATACGGTAAACCCATCTTCGAGCAATAAGGGATGTTTCAAAATAAGAATTGAAACAGCTCTACCATTAAATTGAGTTTCGACGAATTCGCTACAACATGTTTTTAACTCATTTCGTAACTGTTCATATTCAAACAATGTTGCTGTACGATACAATAAATGACTCATAGGCATTCCACTAATTTGTATGCCTCTACTTTTCATACGATACAACAAATCTGAAAAAAATAACTCATAATCGCCAATCAGCTTTTTTACCGTATCCATCTTAACCTCTTATGATTTTCATAATAATTCAATTATTTAACTAGGCAGTAAGGATACTTCCTATAAGCGACTACGTGGGGTAGATGTACGATCTGAACGCCCTAATTTTAAAATATCGGTGGAAAGTAAATCTGGCTCATTTTCCTCTGCTTTGCGGCTGGATTTAACTGAAATCAGAGAAAAAGAAACCCCACCAGACGATAGATGAGTAGTCGTTCGCGCATTTTTAATTTTAGTATGTTCTTTATTGTATAGCGAACCCACTGTAGGAAATCCATCATAAGCAGCAGCGCGCGAGCCGACCCATCTTATTGCTATATTTTTTTGTTCTAAACATGTGAGATCACTATCTGTCAGGCTTTGTCCTTTTGTATTTTTTCCTAACGCTAATGAAATACATTCAGGTAAAACTTCATTAATCATATTCAACTGTAATAAATTTCTATTTTTTGCAAATGCCTGCTGTATATCAGGTTTCTTGTCTCCATAAAAAGCTTTTGTGCCTGCAACACCTATAAAAATTTTATTATCTTTAAATCTAGCTTGCCATGCTAACACAACACCTTCCTGATGTACTTCCATGTAATGATTTAATTTTTTAAATGCATCTAATTTTTGTAGTGGGATTGGAATATTTAGCATTAAGGATGCCCCAGCAAATCGAGCATAAGCTGGCTCATGAAATCCAAGTCGATTAAGCTCACCCACATTTTCCCCAGGACAAAACACATAATGTGAAGAAGAGTACGGGTATTTATCATGCTTTATTTTCGAATTTCCAAAAAAAAGCAAGCCATTAATTTTATCTTTTTTACTATCATTATAAGTGACTTCAGAAACATATCTTTCAAATTTTATGCGAAAACAATCTTTAACCTTACCGGATTCATTAATATATTGACCTAATTTTTCTTTTAGGTAAGCAATAAATTTTGGTAAAAAAATTTGGGTATCAATACAACCACCTGGGCGCCAAACGGCGATTGCATCATTTTTCCATATTATTTCGCCATTTTTTCCATGGGTACTATTTTGACTACAAAAATCTGATAGAAATGGATCTCTATCAATGACCTCATTAGGAGATAAAATCTTGCATTGACTATAATTTAATTGTTTATATTCAGATATCATATTTTCAGCTTTTTTCTTTGCATCTGCAACTTTATAAATTAAGTCAATACGATAACCATTATATAGTTTATCTTTATTGTTATTAGGTTCATGACAAGAATTAAAATTAGATTCCCGCATTATTTTTTGTAATTGACTATCCGCTGTATCATAGATATATTTCCATAATTCCATTCCAGCTTTACCCATTTCAAGTAAAACTTTTGTACGATGATTATGTGATTTTTCATCTGATCCTATTTCTTGCACCTGTTTTATAAACTCTATTGCTGGTTTTGAGTTTTTTAATTCAGGAACATCATCTACACGTATACCACCTGGCTCATTAAATAATATTTTTAATTTCTTAGATAAGTCTTCACCACGAGGCACAACGGATAATATTTCATCAGGAGTTAAACTTGGAACAAGATGCGCTGTCGTTGTCTCAGATATAGTTTTATTTTTTTCGTAAACAGTTGCTCGTAATGTTTCATTTATTTTTTTCGATTCTAAAAACTCAAAATAAACCTCCATTAAGCCAATAATCCCTCCACCAATAACAGATAACTTTCTTTGTGGCCTGCTTTTCATTGATATTCCTTTTAAATTTTTTAATGAATTTTAATATACTTTTATACAATACCAATACCGTAAAATCACGATATTGACACTTTATAGCAATTTCATGCTGCTATTACTTTTATGACTTGAAATCACCCAGATTTTATCCGCACTATAAATATCAAAAATAGTTAGTCTTAGCATAATCCAGTTATTATATTTCTTCTAAATATATTATCTTTTATATTAAAAAGGAATTAATATGCCCGACAGTAGTAACGTCACTCATTAGTATTAACTACAACTTGTACACATCCACTGGATTCTCATCTACATAGTTGTCAGATTCATTGGATTTAAATATAACTTGAATTTCTTGTAATGTTTTAATGCAATATGTGCTCTTAAATTTTTCACACTCTTCCTTCGCTCCATATCCATATGTGGCCCAACACCCATGAGCGCCTATATTTTTAGCAAACAATAAATCTGCTATAGTATCACCAATGACTAAAATTTCTTCTGGTTGAATATCTTTGAATTGGGGCTGGATAATTTTATTAAATACCATGGGATCAGGTTTTTTTTTCATTCCTGAGGTATCACCTATCGCTAAAGTAATAAATTTCTTAAGTTCATATTTTTCTAGCGCATAATTTATAGCATCGATACCTTTATTGCTAATTACAATAATAGGTATTCTCTTTTCATGGATATACTCTAAAGTCTCTTTAGCATTCATAAACGGTCGGGTTTTTGATTCACCTTCTTTCTTATAAATCTCTCGATAGGTTGCAATATATTCTTGGCTAAAATTCTTAGCATCTTTATGGTCATAACTGATACTAAGGAGCCTAAATGTTTCATCTAGAGTTATACCTTTATTAATAGTCTGGTATATTAAATCGCGAGAAGGGATAGGTTTTTTGTATACTTCATATGTTCTAATAATAGAGCGGACATGATTTAAACAATAATAAAAACTATAGGATAAATACATTTTTTCTTGATTGTTTAATTGTTCAAATGGAATCAAACCTAACTCACGAAAAAAATATATGGCAGATAAAATGGAATTGGACACTTTAGAAAAAATAAAAAGTAACATTTTATTTTTATACTGTTCATAGTCGGATGTTTTCAAAATTTCAGCAGGGGCTGGAATTGAAAAATGTTTTTTTAATCCTATTCTGGATTTGATTATCTTGAGAAATATTCTTTCTTCCACTTTTGACCAATCATATCCATTGTTTAACAATGCAATTAGGTCTTGCTTGCCTGTTGCAATATTAAGGGATGTTAATGAGGAATTATAGCAAGGAAATTCGGATATTTCTTTTGATTCTTGTTTTATTTCTCTGTTATGAAAACTTAATGACACGGGAATTACCTTCTATTTATTTCATGATCTATTGGATGTTCTTTCATGCTGAGAATTTTTAATCTCATGTATTGCATTACCGAGAGTATATTCTGCTATGATTTCGAGTAGCCCATCAAAACTCCATGTATTAGGTCTGAACTCAGCTTCATCTACTCTCGGAAAAACACTTTTAATGGTGGCTGCATAGATAATAATATTTTTGTATAATTCAGAATCAAATAAATTACGTGAAGTTTTTAACCAAAAATTGGTTTTGCTTCCTTGCTCAATTCGCGCTTTAGCCACTTGTCTGCTGATATCGATATGGAACATAGTATTAGCATATTCTAATATAATAAATATAACGGGAGAAGATAACGTTGGATTAATCTATTCGTTTATATTTTTAGAAACCTCGACTAAGATTTCTTTTTTTTCTAATTGAATTTTATTTGCAGAGATTTCAAGCGATTCAACTATATTAGACGTTGAATGGAACCATGATTCTAAGTCTTCATCATCGATTTGGATTTTTTTATAATCTTTTTTAACTGCCAAAATATCCTTTTTTCTTTTTAAAAAATCAAACTTTTCTCTTATCCAAATTTTTTTTTTATAATTTGGCATTTCAGTTATGGTATTAATAGCGGTAATTAATTTGTAATGATCTAATCGGTCATTAGCAGAAATATCTAAATCACCTTTTATTTCATTAGTATATTTTAAAAAGGATTCTGTCCAAATAATCTTATGATGATCCAATCCAAAACATATTAGTAGATCAGCAATTTTTTCTGCTTGATTAATATCTGATTTACTTAACGCAGGTCCTTTTTTTTCTACATAATTTACTACTTTTACACAAAGTTCCGTCAATAATATTTCTAATGTGGACTGTCCCTTTGAATTTAAAATATTTGGATCGGCACCTTGCTCTAGCAAAAATTGCAGGGAACCCGTGTTATTAAATATGATCATGATATGCAAAAATGATTGATAGACAGGCTTATAATTCTTAAATTGAAACTCGATAAGTGCATTAATATCAATGCCAAAATTAATAATCTCTAACGCTTGATCTAAATGATTATTAGTTAATGTATCAATTAGTTTACATTCTTTTGTATTTGAATTTTTACGATTTTCCATTTTAATTTCTTACATTTTAATTTTATGATGATGATGATGATGGCAAATATTGTCTAGACTTCACGCTAAGTAAATCAAAAATTTTGTTACAGTATTCTTTGCATTGTTTTTTAAGAAAATCATCATTTTTTTTCTTCCCAAAAAGCGCTAGGCCACCAGCGAAAATTCCAACAGGAACACTCTTGAATATTAATCCTGTTGCAACACTTGCGATAGCCGCTACTGTACCTGTTGATAAAGATACAGGAAATTCTATTTTTTTATCTTGACTGTATGCTTGTCTTTTTTTGATTAAATATTTGATTCTTTCATCGAGACAAATAGCCAAACTTTTCTTTTCGGTATCATCTAATGAACTGATTATGTTGAATATGCGGTTTGCAGTTTTGGAATCAGCATGCATGTTTTCTTCTTCATCAAAATATCGCATAATATAACTAGGTAGTATAAAAGTTCCAAACTGTTTATAGTTTTTTTCAAAGTCTCTTTCACTAGCAAAAAATCCCATAAACAACGACTCACCCAATATATTTTCTGTTTCTTCTTTATCAAGCTTGACAGTATTTTTATCTAACTTCTCTTTAAGTTTATCAACCCATCCTACTGGTAAAAGCATTCTCTTTAGAATGGTATGAGATTCAAAAAATCCATCATCCTTATTATTAGGTATTTCTGATTTAGACACCTTATCACGGCTAAAACAAATTTTTTCAGACGGAATAAAACACTCATCGACTTGACGGAAGGGACCATTATCATAATAACATCTTTGATACATGTAGCATACAATTTGGTCATCTGAGCTAAATCGAGTTTTCATACTCATATTCCTTTAATAAAAATGGATGGCATTTTAACTATTCATGTAAATGGGTACAATACCGGGTTTTTTACGGTATTGGCTATCTCAAACGCGAGCATTAATAAAACGGTTGCTGAACTAATATACAATAAAGATATATTATGGCCGTATTTCCGGCCAAATAAATTGAACTACTTTTTCGATTAGCTCTGATTTTGTTTTAACAGCGAGTTTTCTTTTTATATTTTCTAAATAAAATTCTATGGTTCGCGGTGAAAGAGACATGTGTTGTGCTATTAATTTAATGGTTTTACCCGTTACCAATAAACGAAGACATTTGATTTCTTGTTTTGAAAAATATATCTCATTAATATGAAATCCTGGCATAATATTTTTAGCAGGGGAAATCAATCCCGTTTGAATGATTCGCTCAATGGAAGTAGATAAATTTTCAGCTTCTTTAAAAACTGTTTTATCAGTTAAAGCAGATATACCAAAAACGCCTATTATCTCATCTTGGGAATCAAATAGAGGAAATTTAAATGAAATGCATGAAAACATTAAATCATTCAATAGCGATCCTTGTTCGTCATATATTGTTAATTGTTTTGTGCTTAATAGATTGTTATTGTGATAATTAAAAATTTCCACTGTGTCCTTTTTAAATAAAGTAGATAGAGGAGTTCCTTTTAACTCATTCTCTGAATAATAACCCTGATTCCCTGGAATATTAGTGAGGCATGTAAAATAATTAGCATTTATATATTTTGCATCAAATCCAACAAAATAAATAATGAGTGGCATTGCAAATAAACTGCCAATGCTTGTGAAATGAAGAGAGTCGTCCGACGGCTTAATTAATCTAACCCCACTTAAATATGGTTGGACGATCAAATCAGGATGCGTATCAAAACTCATTTATTTTTTTCTTTAATTAAAAAATTAACAAACTTCTCTAAAATTAGATTTGTTAGGTATCACTATGCCTTGATTTCGCTAACTCAGTATAAAAATCGTTTTCTTTTAATGCTACAAATTTTTTATATCCTTCGGGATCAACGAATGGGTTTGTCTGTCCCTTTTTCATAAGCATATATTTTTCATTAAGTCCAAAGTACATTCCATGAGCGCCAAGAAAGATATCGCAAGGCAACGATTTTAATACTTTAAACATGTATTTATAATCTTCCGCAATATTAGAGTATGCAGAATTATGAAGGAGTTTATATCCTGGGTTAACAAAAGGACCACCAACGATGACTACATCGTAACTTCTACCATTCTCCATCACTTTCATCGTCCATGTTGTACAGCCTTTTGTATGGCCTGGCGTAAGATGGGCAATCAGTGCTGTATCACCTAATTTTACTTGGCTACCATCGTGTAATATTCGATCTACTTTGGTTGGCTGATAAAACATATCTGGATCGCTACTGTTGCCATACTGAAAATCTGTTTTGCCACCCGATTCCACATTAGGAACATCGCCATCCATGACCATATATTTTGATTTGGATAGATTTG
>Ga0207083_1138_pt1 | contig 11074 bp, 11 predicted proteins | sample Alteio_BWMinHeat_57_FD_153516 | JGI IMG/M metagenome (GOLD analysis project Ga0207083, IMG submission 153516) | Enriched cells from forest soil in Barre Woods Harvard Forest LTER site, Petersham, Massachusetts, United States -... | ecosystem: Environmental > Terrestrial > Soil > Temperate forest >... | reverse complement strand
TACGCTATCTTATTGTTTATGAATAAGATATTTTGGTCAGACCCAGAAAGATATGAAAAATAGCCTTTAAGTGTAAAAATTATAGTATTTTATACGCTATCTTATTGTTTATAAATAAGATATTTTGGTCAGACCCAGAAAGATGAATACCCAGAAAGATGAATACCCAGAAAGATGAATATATTGCGCAAAATTTACGTATTAAGTTATCATTAAGGGCTTAACAACTAGAAAAAAACATTTTACGATGCTAATACCTTTGAACGAACCAAGTAATTTTCGCTACATCCAGATTAATCCTGCAACCAATCGGGTGCATTTAAGTGTTCCTATTATTGCAGGCATGGACATTAGCACAGACAATACGTGTAAGGTGGCGGTGGAATTAAGCGCATTTTTTGAGGGTGGTGCCGCCAAGGAGTTGGAGTCATATAAAAACACACTTGAATGTCATATTTGTTTGTTAGAAGAAGGCCCGCTACGCTCTGCTAAAGAAGCGCGTTTAATTCAAATCAATATATACCTTGAAGCAGTCAAAAGCATGAGAAATAACTATAAAAATGTAGTGAACAATTTTCTAGCTCAACCCTCTAATTTATACAGCATTCAATTAAGACCACGTTTTCAAGATGGTCATTCCAAAGTGGTGAACCCAGTCTTTACGATAAATCGAGGCAATGATGATCTCGGTACGCCACTATCTGTTTTGTATAATAGCATGCATGAACGATTTGCTGATGTGGTCATTGGCGCCCCCAAATCACGATTAACCCAGGCTGTATTAGGGGCATTATCCTCATTACCAACATCACCAACTTTCGAAGATATTCAAAAGTCGTTGCACGAGCAATGCCAAGCACTGTTTAGCATTGACGTTGATTTCGATCACTATTTTACATGCAAGCGCAATTATGTTGATGAATCATACAAAATGGATGTCACTAAAAAATACATCGATTACCTCATGGGATTTGAGGAACACACAACCCCTGAACAGTATATCAATACGCTTTTATCCGTTTGTGCTAACAACTTGTGGATTAGTGTTCCCACACCGCCTTTTTATGGTGTGTCTACCCTACCTGAATATTTATCTACTATCGAACGGCAACAAGTCATAGCTGAAAGAACGGACCGTTTATCCATTCTCACTCAATTCTTTTTAGCAAATGTGAATGTGTATTGTCGAGCGAAAAACATCAGTACCGCAAACTTTGGGGTCATACTGGATAATTCATTCCAATTAAGTGAGGAACTTACTGGTATTGTGTGTACAGCATTAAGTGCTGGTATTGATGTGGAAGACCGGATTAGTCATTTTTTTAATGCACACACCGCTGAATTCGGATTAGCTCGTCCTTTTAATAGTGAAGATATCACGGTCATTAAACAAAAATTTGTTAGCACTTACCAAACTGTCACCGCTACGAAAGAAAATCCACACATGGATGATTTCATGTTCTTGGATATGGAGGCACACGGCGAAAATAATACATTTATCGCCAGAATGGGGTTGATTTGCACTGACTTTTCAAATATCGCTCCCGAAACACCCCTAAACCAACATGATTTTGCTGAGACGCGCGATGAGGCGCGCAGGCATTGCGATATTATCACGCCTCGAGATGAACCTATTATCACGATTGATATCGAACCCGAAGCGCTCATGGATAAACTAAGTAACGTGCAATGGGAAAGACTACCTAAACAAGTCGTTGATGCATGTAGCGATTTACCTGCGTTTAAAGTCCGCAAGCTTTTGGAAAATGTGGCGAAAGGCAAACAAGACGAAGCAAATACTCTGTTGCAATCATCCGATGACAAGCAAATGTTACTCCGAATGTCTGGTAAAATTTACCGACCACTCAGGTCGAAATTTTAATTGTACGGCTTATGAATACGCTTATTGGTCAGAAAGAAAACCTATGCAGCGTATGTTAGAACACCATATGGATGAAAGAACGAATGCGCGCATGTTACATAAAATTCATAAGATAGAATGTTCAGGACTTGCTTACCAACAACATGGAGTATCTTATCAAAACCCACATTATGATATGAGTTTTATTTTGAAAAACTTAAGTCCCAAAAGGTTTCATCAATTACAAACGATTGTGGGACTAGACAATAAAAAAATACAAAAGGCCACTGCAGAAAGATATCAAAAAATCCCTTTTACAGGAAAGGAATATGAGGGGCTTAAAAAAATATTAGAACACAAGTCAAAGAGTATTTTCTCTTTCTTTTGTAACACACCTGCAAAAACTATCAGTGACAAATTACAGTTTGATTTCACAGCACCTGATAATTCTGATTATCGTTATCGGCCATAGAATTATCATGGCTTGTAGACATTGCCAAGGTTGAGCGCTTGTGCCGGTATATTGCCAGACCCGCGGTATCCACGCATCGGATGGAACGTTTGCAAGATGGCAATATCAGTTACGAATTAAAGACGCCTTATAAAAATGGCACTACCCATGTGGTATTTGAGCCACTGGATTTTATTGCTCGTCTGGCAGCACTTGTCCCCAAACTGCGGTTTCACTTGACGCGGTTCCATGGTGTGTTTGCCCCAAACAGCAAGCACGGTGCGATAGTGACCCGCGAGGCAAAAGAAATAAACGGTCAATCGAGGGCAGTAGAGACGCCAAAGGATTGTGAAGAACGTCGTGTAAAAATGAGCTGGGCGATGCGTCTCGCACGGGTGTTTAATATTGATGTTACGGTTTGCAGTCATTGTCAGGGACATATGAGAATTATTGCGTGTATTGAAAATGCCCGTGTGATTAAGTAGATTCTTGCCCATATTAACAAAAAACGTAAATCTTTGACGCTGGTGGCGGCGTCATCATCAGTCATTCGGGCACCACCTGCACAAGTTTTCTGCTGAATCATTAAGCAAGAAAACTTGCATGCAATGCGGGTGCAGCTTTTTATCGCCTCGAGATTTTTAATGAACAAAAATAATACAAAAAAGGGCGTCTCAACAAGTTAACAAGATCGAATTTTCACGAAAAGCGTGTTTTGTGGAGGTAAAACCAGTCAGGTTTGCTTGTGTTGCTGTGAATATTTTTGTCGGTATATTTTCGGGAATTGGGAAATAGGGCTTTTGAATCACCTATACCTCGGGACAACACCTTTCTCCGTCTTACGACCAAAACGTGCTTGTGTAAATAAATGCAATCGATGACGCAAGGCTTCAATGGTTGTTTCTTGTGCTGATATCTTCGCATCGCGTTGAGCCACCATAGACAAAAAACGCGCATATTCTTGTTGGTATTCTTCTAATGATGCATTTTTAGAAAGGCTCATACGAATGTATTTTTAATGATTCTAATGGGTTGAATTATACCATAACTCACTGAAAAATTAATCATTATTCTATAATAATCATCAAGTTGTCTTAAAAATATCGCGTGTAATCTAACGTGTTAAACTCTTGCATCAGCATAAAATCTAAGCCTGCTAATAACCAATCCAACTGCATGGATGTAATGACATAATGATCATTATACAAGTTCGTTAGGGACGTTTTTCAGATCCTGTATAAGAGCTCACTACGGACCCAACATGCTTTTTCTAGGATCATCCTTAACACAGTGAAGGAGGACTTTTATCTCATTGGAGAGTACTAAGATATGCAACATAAGGTGAACATCGTTCAATTCATTTTAATACAATAAATGGTCATATTGTATGATATATATTCTTAATTATCGGGCTGAGTTAAAGTGATTGGTCAAATTTAGATGCGTTTATCGTGTCTAGGATTAGGTTATTAGAGCGCAATTAAGTGTTAACGAATCGCTTGCAAAATGCTCCTAAAACCTGTACATTGCATGCTCATTTTCTGCCATTATAGGCATTGCTATTTACCTACCAGCGTTCATTCAAAGGTCACACCATGAGAAAACAGGAGTTGCATCCCCGTACGGCACAGATCAACAAAAAACAAAAAAATCTTTCTAAAAAAGCGCGCAATGAAGCGTTGATTTGGCTAGCTAATAAATTTCCTCGTGTATTTGATAACCGTGTGGTGATTCAACCTTTAAAATTAGGAATCATGGACGATATCATGACTTATGCAGAAGAAGCAGCGGCCGCAGGGATATCCAAGAGTAAGCTACGTCAGGCAGTAGTATTATTTACACGTCGCATAGACTATTTGGCGTGTCTTAAGGCTCGTGAAATGCGTATAGACTTAGAAGGAACACCCATTAATTCAGTCACAGAAGACGAAGCGAATCGGGCTGCCTTGAAAATAAAAAAACGTGTAGAAAAAACGGCTAAAAATGCTCGAAAAAATACGTCTATTAAAGTGCAACCGCTAACTCAGTCAAATTTTTATGATCAGGGAAATTTCAAACCTGCTTTAGAAGAGGAACCCTATTATTCTGATCAAGTTGCTCCCTATCTTTCTCAACCGCATTTAGGTGTATCAGCGCCTACGCCATCGGTGGTAGTCAAACATAAAACTTCCCGCCCCTTTGATCCTGATGCCGTTGCTCGTTTGAAAGAAAAACTGGGATTGTCCCGAAAAAATATGACAATTCAGGAAACGTCAGAATAGGTATATACTATTTTTCCTTGGAGTGCTTAACCTGTAATATCTCTAAACAGTTTGTTCCACCAGATTGTCCAATGCGCCGTCCTTTCGTCAGTAAGACGATGGATGTCGTTTCAATTAAACCTCTTTCTAATTCAATGAGACCATCATCCAATAATAATCGATCGCCTAGCGTTGAGCTCATCGCACAACGTTGCATAGTCCACACTGACCTGCGTTTCATCTCCTATGAGATGGCTTGCCTGGCAATGGAGGGTAAATTTTTTTCCTTCTATCAGTGTAATAATATTCTTTTTAAAACGCCCAATGCGAATTTTGGGTCCCTGCAGATCAGCCATGATGGCCAGAGGGTAGTTGAGGGCGTCTGCTATGTCACGAGCCAAACGAATCGTTGTCAAAAACATGTCGCGAGAATGAGAAAAGTTAAATCGCAATACATTAACCCCTGCTTCGAGCAATGCACGCAATATTTCAGGAGAGGAACTTGCGGGTCCTATGGTAGCAACAATTTTAGTGCGACGTTGCATGGGCTCGATCCTCAAGGACTGCAACAGCGGGTAATGTTTTTCCTTCCAAATATTCAAGAAATGCGCCACCACCCGTAGAAATATAGGAAATTTGATCCGTTAAATCATATTGATCAATCGCGGCTAACGTATCACCTCCACCTGCAATGCTAAAGGCATCACTATTGGCAATCGCTATGGCTAAAGCGCGAGTACCGTAAGAAAACTGAGGAAATTCGAATACCCCCAAGGGACCGTTCCAAATAATCGTTTTTGCATCGTCTAATAAGCTGATATAGCGTGAAATGGTATCAGGACCAATATCCATGATCATGTCATCTTTAGCGATGTTGTTAAGGGATTTATTATAAGCAGGGCAGTTTTCATTGAATGATTTGCCTACAATAACATCTGTAGGTAAAGGAATTTGACAACCTGATTTGGCAGCCAGTGCTAATATAGTGCGTGCTTCTTCCAACAAATCGTTTTCATACATTGAAACGCCTATTTCATGACCTTGTGCTTTCAAAAAGGTATTGGCAATGCCGCCACCAGGAATAAGTACATCGACCATACCCACCATTTGTTTGAGCAACGAAAGTTTTGAAGACACTTTCGCTCCTCCCACAACGGCCACGATGGGTTTTTCAGGTGCTTTAAGGACTTGTTGGAGTGCCTCGAGCTCGCGAATTAATAAGGGGCCTGCCGCTGCAATGGGGGCATATTTAGCAACGCCACAGGTAGAGGCATGTGCTCGATGTGCTGTCCCGAATGCATCCATAATGAAAACATCACATAAATTAGCCAGTTGTTTTGCTAGCCCATCATCGTTTGATTTTTCACCCACATTGAAACGAACATTTTCGCAAATCACCAATTCGCCAGGTTTTACGGTTACGCCGTTTAGGTAATGCTGCACAAAATGGACAGGATAATCTAAGTTAGCGGAGAGGTAATCTGCAACCAGATTTAAAGAATAATGGGAATCCTGTTTGCCTTCTTCAGGGCGACCCAAATGTGATAATACGATGACAGCAGCCCCCGCTTCTAGTGCTAAACGAAGCGTTGGTAAAGCGGCTTGTAAACGTTGATCGCTGGTGATGATGCCATCAAAAATGGGCACATTGAGATCTTCTCGTATCAACACACGTTTGTTCCTGAGGTCTAGATCACTCATTTTAATGAGATTCATGGTTGTTCCTCACAAGTTCATCATATGATATGCCGTGTCAAGCATACGGTTAGAAAATCCCCATTCATTATCGTACCAGGCGACCACTTTAACGAGTTGACCTATCACTTTCGTTTGAGTGGTGTCAAAAATGGCGGATGCTGGATGATGATTAAAATCAATGGACACTAAGGGTTCTTCATTGATCATGAGAATATCGCTTTTGGCTTGTCGCATGATATTGTTCACTTCTTCAACCGTCGTTTCTCTTTTTGCAATAAAGGTGAAATCAATGACGGATACATTCAATGTTGGAACACGCATGGCGAAACCATCTAATTTTCCCTCCAGTTCCGGTAAAACAAGTCCCACAGCAGAGGCGGCACCGGTTTTAGTGGGGATGATGGATTGAGTAGCTGAGCGCGCGCGATGCAGATCAGAATGATTGCCATCCAGCAACATTTGATCCTTGGTGTAGGCATGGATAGTGTTTAATAATCCCTTTTCAATACCTAATTTTTCTTGCAATGGTTGGATGACAGGCGCTAAGCAATTGGTGGTGCAAGAGGCATTAGAAACAATCTGGCATGATTCTTGTAGGGTTTGATGATTAACACCATAGACAATGGTGGCATCACTGCCTTTTCCGGGCGCAGAGATTAATACTTTTTTTGCTCCAGCCTGAATGTGTTGCATCGCACTGTCATGTTGTGTAAAACGCCCTGTGCATTCAAAGACCAAATCAACCCCCAATGCTTTCCATGGGAGCAGTTTGGGGTCGCGTTCAGCAGTGACCATAATGGGGTGACCATCAATCACTAATTTATTGTCTTCAATACTCACATCGTGCTGAAAACGGCCATGTGTGGAATCATAGCGAGTGAGGTGTGCGGTGGTTTTGATGCCTGACAAGTCATTGATAGCCACTAACTCAAAGTCATTCTGGCGATTATATTCAAAAATAGATCTTAAAATGCATCGGCCAATGCGGCCGTATCCATTAATTGCAACACGTATTGTCATAACTACTTCTCCGAATGGCAGTGCATCAGCACTTTACTTTTAATACATTTCTTGGCACTAGAACAGGAAAGAGAAAACCTAACCTGTTGGAGGAGGACAAGGTGGCATTAATTTTTGTTGTGAAACAAGGTTTTCTATCGCTTCAACTGTTTTTGACACGGTAATACCTAATGCTTGATAAATCGCAGACGCAGGGGCTGATGCACCAAAACGGTCAATTCCAATGACCGTGCCATCAAGGCCCACAAAGCGATACCAATAGCCGCTAGCAGCCGCTTCAATCGCTACACGTTTGCGTATATTATTGGGTAATACTTGCTCTTGATAATCGGCATCTTGGTTAAGAAAACGTTCGGCGCATGGCATGGATACTACACGGATGTTTACATGTTGTTTTTCGAGCTCGATGGCTGCAGCGAGGGCAATTTGGACTTCAGAGCCCGTTGCTATCAATATAGCATCCGGTGTCATGCTACTCTCTTTTAAAATATACCCTCCACGTTTAATAGATGCCAACGTGTCTTCTGAATGAGAACAGGCAGGAAGGTTTTGTCGAGAGAGTAATAAACACGAAGGACCCTGGTGATGTTCAATGGCTTGTTGCCAAGCCACGGCTGTTTCAGTTAGATCAGCGGGTCGCCATGTTTGCATATTGGGTGTTAAACGTAACATGGCAGCATGTTCAATCGGTTGATGGGTAGGTCCATCTTCACCTAATCCAATGGAATCATGAGTAAAAATGTAGATGACCCTTTGTTTCATCAGGGCACTCAAACGAATAGCATTGCGAGCATAATCTGAAAAAACTAAAAAGGTGCCACCATAAGGAATAAATCCGCCATGCACAGCGATACCGTTCATGATGGCAGACATACCAAATTCTCGAACACCATAATGGAGATAATTGCCATTAAACTGGTCATGGTTAATCGCTTTACTGCCAGACCAATCGGTATTGTTTGAACTGGTTAAATCGGCAGAACCGCCCAGGAGTTCTGGTAAAAACCGAGCATACGCTTCCAAACATTGTTGTGACGCTTTACGCGTGGCTATGGCTTTATCTTGATGTTGACATTGTGTAATGAAGGCTTTGGATTTAGATGACCAGTCATCCGGTAAATCGCCATTAATGCGACGCAAAAATTCAAAATATTGATCAGGGTAGCGTTCTTGGTATTCATGGCAGCATTGTAACCAACGCTGCTCCTCTTGCTTCCCTTGTTCTACATGACTCCATTCATTATAAATTTTTTCTGGAACATGGAAGGGAGGGTAGGGCCAGTTCAATCGTTGACGGAGCTGTTGAATATCTGCAGTTTCCAAAGGAGAACCATGCGTTTTTTCACTACCCGCCATTTCTGAGCCAAAGCCGATGATGGTTTTACACAGAATAAGGGTAGGTCTTTTGGTTTCTTCACGCGCACTGACAATGGCTTTTTCTATCGCTGTAAAATCATGGCCATCAACGATTTCAATCACATGCCAATGATAGGCTTTGAAGCGCATCGCCGTATCATCCGTAAACCATGTGTCCACTTTGCCATCAATGGATATACCATTATCATCATAAAAGACAATTAATTTTCCAAGTCCCCATGTTCCTGCCAACGAACATACTTCGTGAGAAATACCTTCCATCAGGCAACCATCGCCAACGAAAGTATATGTATAGTGATCGACCAGGGGTAAATCAGTCTTATTAAATTCTGCCGACAATATTTTTTCTGCAAGGGCCATTCCCACGGCATTCGCCAAACCTTGCCCCAAAGGACCCGTAGTGGTTTCTACGCCGGGTGTTTCCATCCATTCGGGATGTCCTGGCGTTTTAGAATGCAATTGACGAAAGTGTTTTAATTCATCAATGCTTAAATGGTATCCACTTAAATGCAAAAGAGAATACAGCAACATGGAGCCATGCCCATTGGATAAAACAAAGCGATCACGATTAAACCAATAAGGGTTGTGTGGATTATGAATTAAAAATTTTTGCCATAAAACGGTAGCTATGTCTGCCATGCCCAAAGGCATTCCAGGATGCCCTGATTGTGCACGATCTACAGCATCAATGCTGAGAAAACGAATGGCATTGGCTAATTCTTCAAAAGAATTCATGCGGTGACTTGAGTAGTTATCGGGGTCACTATTGTCTCTCAGAACCAGGCATTCGGCAAGTTTGTCGCTGTAAAGTTGTTAAATTTATGCAACATTTGATATTTGAAGTAACAAAAAAGCTTCTCTTCCGCCTGTTGCATTGTGGGCGCGCAGATTATATCAAAGAAAAGTACATTGAAACAAACACAATTGAAGAAAATTTTACTTGTTGACTATTTTATGGGATAATTTGGCACGCTAATTAATCCAGTAATAAGTGTATGCTAGCAATTTTGCAGAGGTTAGAGTCCTGTACAATGGATTTCCCTACCCTCATTTGCGATGAAAAATCGAAAACCTGGTCTTTTTCTGAAAAAATTAAAACAAAAAACGCCATGTTTTTTCGATATTTAGTCGTCAATCATTTGCAGCTTTACTTTGAGTACAATGTTCATTGTACTCAACTTGCTCATGACTTGATGCGAGAAGGTGTCAAAATATCAGAAGTGACTCAACAATTACAAGCAGCCTTAGTGATGGCTGAATTGTTGGAGCATGTTTACCGAGATTATTTGATCGTTCCTCGAGAGGTGATAAATAATCGGCGTGAGCAAGAAATTTATCGTCAATTATTAGCGTTGGATGGGTATCAATTTCCAGACCAAGATAAATATTTAAAAGTTAAAACATCCTCATCATCACCCACTAAAACCATTCGAGATTTAACGGTGAGCACCAATTGGCCGCGACTTTTATTATTGCGTACAAGACGATTATTGATTGCTATCACTCCATTAATAAAAGGGTTTGATGCTTATCCACGGTGGATAAGACTCATGGAGGTCACTACGAATTTTGTTATTCCTTACTTGGCATGGATATTTTTTCTACCTCGATTACTGACAAATTTATTTTTATTTTGGAAACACATTATCCCCGGACCCTGGATGAAGGAGCCTGAGCGAAGTTTAGATTGGCAGTCGCGTTTTCAGGCACAGATGGAGCGGCGATGGTTTGAAATCAGCAATGATGCGGCTTGGTTTACTGGTGGATTAATCAACTGTTTTGTGTTAATTGGTCTTCTGGCACCGGTGGCTCTTTTCATAAGTCTGGGATTGCAAACGTATGATGTCATTTTGGCATCTATTCGTTTCCATATAGAAATTAGTAGAATGCACAAGCTAGAAGAAGATTACAAACGGATGCTTAGTTATACCGCGAGTACTGATCCTGCTTATGCGCAAATCAATGATTATTTAATTTATCTTGAAGAGCGAATTAATTATGAAAAAAAACGACTCTCGGTATCCATCATTAATAATTGCGTTTTAGTTATCTCCATGATGTTAACGCTAGCAATTTTATCTTTTACACCTGTGATGCCATTAGTTGGAGCGATTTTGGCGGTAATGATAACCATCGCTTGTTATGTAGCGGTCAAATGTATTGATCAACAAAAACCCAAACCTATGGAAGTTATTAAGAAAGTTGCACACGAAAGACATGGTTTCTTCAAAGATAAGTCTTCTCCTCCTTCCCCCTCCTCCTCTTCTTCTTCTTCGTATTCAAGCCCACTCGATGAGCATGTTGTAGCCGATCCTTTTGTTCCCTAGTCTTGTGATATACTCCTTGCTCTGACAACGGCAAAGGAGAAATCATGACAACCGTTTCTTTACCCCATTTTACAAACATCAATATTGAATCCTTTACAGA
>Ga0207083_1137_pt1 | contig 11142 bp, 9 predicted proteins | sample Alteio_BWMinHeat_57_FD_153516 | JGI IMG/M metagenome (GOLD analysis project Ga0207083, IMG submission 153516) | Enriched cells from forest soil in Barre Woods Harvard Forest LTER site, Petersham, Massachusetts, United States -... | ecosystem: Environmental > Terrestrial > Soil > Temperate forest >... | reverse complement strand
AGTCGTGGAGAAACTCTTAGTGGCAGGTGCAGATAAAGAGGCTGTATCTAAGGATAGTTGGACAGCCTTAACGCTTGCTTCCGCCAAAGGTCATACCGCAGTTGTGGAGAAACTCTTAGCGGCAGGTGCGAGAAAAGATGCTGTAAATATGAAGGATTGGACAGCCTTAATGCTTGCTTCCGCCAAAGGTCATACCGCAGTTGTGGAGAAACTCTTAGCGGCAGGTGCGAAAAAAGATGCTGTAAATAAGGATGGTTGGACAGCCTTAATGCTTGCTTCCGAAAAAGGTCATACCGCAGTTGTGGAGAAACTCTTAGCGGCAGGTGCGAGAAAAGATGCTGTAAATATGAAGGGTTGGACAGCCTTAATGATTGCTTCCGCCAATGGTCATACTGCAGTCGTATCTATTTTAGAAAATTTCGGTAGTTTTCAATATCGTCTCAACGCAATCAAGTACGACGGCAAAATAGATGAGAGTTATTTAGATCCTATCTCGCGTGAAATTATGAATGACCCTATAACTCCAGAATGTGGCATTCCTTATGATAGAGCATCCCTTACAAGTTTTTTTAACTTCCGTGGTAACCCAAAAAAGCTTCCTTGCGCAATGACAAGACTAGAGATGAGTCGAGATAGCTTAAACTTTTCTACAAACATTTTTGTCAAAAACGTTCTCGAGAATTTCGTATCCACAAAAGAAGAAGAGTTCAAACAAAAAACCACGATGGTTCCTCCAACTCGTCCTAGCGGTGAAACTCATAAGCGGCACAATTCGGAGGGCTCATTTTTTGCTCAAAAACCCCAATGTTCCTCAGACACTTCTAAAAAGGATACTAATCCGCCTAAACCCTTATAGGGTCAATATTTTAATTATTTAGTTAACTTTACGCAGTCAGTAACTCCCTACCCCTATCATCCCTCGCTACGCTTCTGGAATATGGGGTGAGGAGTTACATTAGTTGCAATATTAGCAAAATAATTGATCAAAATGCTTTACTTATCTACTATATCATGGTATAAAATACACAGAGTACACTAAATTATTGTGATATACATGAAACAACACACCGGCAAAAAAAATATCGTAAATCTATTCACTCTTCAAGTGAACGATGTTGCCTGCCGTTCTTTTTTCCTTACTTATTCCAATTATATGGCCATCTAGGCCATTTATCCTTGCATTTAAATTCAATTTAATTACCACAAAAACCGTAACTCTCAGTTGGGATGACATGTGTCTTATACGATGTTTGCCACAAAGTGGTTAGGACATACAGGATGACATACCTGAGGAGTTACCAAAAACCTTTCAAGATTTAAATTTTAAACATATTTTTTGAGTTAATCATTTATATTTTTAATAGGTGTTGTTATGTCCACTCATGATCAAGAAAAACTCAGTTACTTGCTGATTGCTGCTATCCCTACTCCAAATGGCAGATTACATCTTGGGCACGTCAGCGGTCCTTTCCTAAAACTAGACATCATCAAACGTCTTAATAGACAACTAGGCAACGATGTTTTTCTTTGTAGTGGCACAGATTGTTACGAATCAAATGTGTTAACCACGGCGTATCTACAAAAAAAATCAATTGAGGAAATCTGTCTATATTATCACGATCAAATTTTAGCTGATCTGAGTACCTTGTTAATAGATATAGATTTGTTCTTAAACCCTTTAGCTGTAAGATACAAAAATAATTTAAAAGAAATCATTCAAAAGCACAAAGCGAATCTTGGTAATAAAGGTCATATTGTTGAACTTAAAGAACAATATCCTTTTTCATCTTATTATGGATTTTTACCTCCAAGCTTTATTGCTGGAAGCTGCTCTAACTGCCTGCAAAATACTTCTGGTTTTATTTGTGAGTCTTGTGGTTTTATTTACAAAGCAGAGGAGATAAATAATCTTCACTGTCGAATTGGACCACCCATCACTGATTTTAAAAAAATCAGCTCATTATTCCTGAAAATTAATAAACCATTACTATTGAATGCCCTTTCCAAATCATACATACCTGCAGATGCACAAGAATTAGTGAAAAATTACTTAATAAATAATGATTATGTAAGATTAACCCTTCCAATCAATTGGGGTATAGCTGCTTCCCATCATCGAGTCTATTACAGCTATAGTTCAGTTTTTTCTTATTACGAATTAATACGCCAGCAATACAATAAAGCATTATCTACGGATAAAATTAAAACTGTTGTAAGTTTTGGTTTTGATAATACTTTAACTTTTTTACTGGAAAACTTAAATCAAACATTAGAACTTGGATTACTACCTACCGAATAAGTTCTTAACGCTTAATGGAGAGAAGTTCTCCACCAGCAGAAATCATGCCATATGGATTGATAAACTACCCAAAAAAATCAGTATTGATTTGCTACGTTTGTTTTTGATCAAAATAAACCCTGATAAACACCAAAATGATTTTAATATAAAAGCGTTTGTCAATTTTTACAATCGAACCACAAAACTTATCAATTCTAAAATAGTTAGGAAAATTGAAAATTATAATATCTCTAAAGAGCATGTTTTATCAAATATTGATCTTAATAAAATATGGTTGCATATAAAAACCCACGCTAGACCAGATTGCTACGATGGTTTGGAAATTTATTTAACAATCTTCACCTGGTTAAACGATCAAACTTATGAATCAAATTATGCCTTGTGGCTTTTAGGATTTGTAATTCTTTCATATCCCATCATGCCAAAGCTCGCGGAAGCGATATGGAAAATCTTAGGTTTTGATGGAATACCTTCATTACATGCTTCTAGAAAGGTTTTTTCTATTAATAAATCTTTGCTGTATGAATTTGAGCAAATTAATGTATCCGAAATAAAGGTGGGTTAATATGATAAAATATGATGTGGTCGGAATTGGGGTAGGACCTGCTAATTTAAGCCTCGCAGCATTATTAACAAAAACTCCACATTTAACATCCCGTTTTATTGAAAAACAGGCCAATTTTGTTTGGCATGCTGGTATGCTTTTACCAAAATCAAATCTCCAAGTATCTCATTTAAAAGATTTGGTCACACTCGTTGATCCAACGAATCCCTATTCTTATATCAATTACCTCCATTCAAAAAAAATGTTTATATCAATTTATTACAGCAGATTTTGAAATGATTAGCCGTCATGAATTCTCAGATTATTTAAAATGGGTATTCAATCATTTAAATAATATTGATAAAGGTAATGAAGTGCTTGAATTGAATTATAACGGCGAGCATCTTCAAATAAAAACAGCCAATGAAGCGAATATTTCTACTAAAAATCTAGTATTAGGAACAGGTCTTACTCCTTATATTCCTAAGTCGCTCCGAAAAAATCTTAGCGAAACGCTTTTTCATAGTAGTGAATTTACATTCAAGAAAATAGATTTAAGGAACAAAAAAGTAGCCATTATTGGTGGCGGACAGAGTGCTGCAGAGATAGTTGAGTTTATCTTAAGCGATCAACACCATTTGCCAGCAAAAATTCAATGGATATCCACAAGAGATAACTTCCTACCAATCGATGATTCACCGTTCACAAATGAATTATTTGTACCGGCATATTCTCGACATTTTTACTCTCTTTCAGCGAGTAAAAAAGAAACCTTACTTAACAGACAGAGATTAGCAAGCGATGGAATTTCAGAGTCCACGACGCTCTCGATTTATAGACATTTGTATCATCTTAAATATATAAAGAAAATGCAGCAAGTTTGTCACCTCTATCCGTCTAACAATTTATCTTCTGTGGAACAGAAAGAAAACCAATATATCATACATGTCCATGATCTTCATGCTGACCTGATAAAGAAACATCTGGTCGATATGGTCATTCTTTGCACAGGATATCAATATAATCTTCCTCCATTTTTGAAACAAATTTCACCTAAAAAAAACCAAAGAGGTCTAATTGTTGATAAAGATTATCGACTTAAATGGAGGGGGGATCACAACTGCTCCATATACATTCAAAATGGTGCACGTCATACCCATGGTATTGCTGATCCAAATTTAAGTTTACTTGCCTATAGAAGTGCAAGAATTATTAACCACATCGCACAGAAAAAAATCTATAAAAATATTGAAGGTGATTCGTTAATTCAATGGGGAACGCTATGAAATTAATTGACAAAAAAAAGTTGGAGAATATCCCCTTGGGGATTGAGGTTAATGAGATACTTTTACCTCATCATGCACAATCGATCATCCCATTTAACACTTCTTTTATTACCATAGAACCAGGCATGACTACCCCAGTAGATTGCCATCTGGTAAAAGAAATGTGGTTGATTGTCGCTGGTATTGGACTTTTAACATGCGACAAAAAAACGAGTGAAATTAAAGAAAAAGATGCGATTTATTTCAATTCAATGCAAGAGCACGCTGTAAAAAATACGGGTGATTCTCGACTAGAAATTATTTCTATTTGGTGGAAATCATGAAAAAAACTGAGAATGATTTAATTATTGTCGGATGCGGAATTATTGGATTAACAATAGCTACTTTAGCTACAATACGACAACCACAACTTTCAATTTCATTAATCGATAAAGGATTGATAGGAACAGGCACTTCCAGTTATTCAGCTGGGCTATCAGCGCCATTAGCAAAAACAAAAACAAACTATGGCAAAAAATTAGTGACTGAAAGCCAATGTGCTATGAAAGAAATTGAATGCTTTATTGATCTAAAATTACATACGCTTCCAGCATACTATGTTGTTAATCCAGAAAATGCCGTTGATTTTCAAGAACATTATGTAGGATCAGATCTGGTCGATGTTGACTATCATTCTCTGAAAAATAACTGCTCAATCGGTAATTATTTAACCGTCTTAAACAATAAAAAAATTTATTTTTCAAAAAAAACAGCTCATCGCACTGAACCATTAAAACTAATGAATCAAATGGCCTTATTTTTAAGGCAAAAATCGCAACGTATTCTTGAAAGTTGTCCGATTAAGTCATTTAAAAGCAATCAGAAAAATACTATTACTTTGCATAATGGAATGGTTATTCGAGGTAAAAAAGCTATTTTCACAATCGGTCCATGGCAGAGTGAAGAAATACAACAACATCCCAATAATATGAGAGTTAAGAAAGTTGCAGCGCTTCATTTAGCTTCGGTTCCTAATAAAAACGATCCAGCAATTATTTTTTTTGATGACAATGCTTTTTTATTACCATTACCCGAACAAGGGTATTGGTTGTTTAGTTTTACATCCAAGCATTGGGATGTAACCCCAAATGATACGCTTAATTTTTCTAAACAAGATTTAGCGCTCGCATTGGGAGTTTTAGAAAAATATTCTGATAAATTAGGCCATCTATTTTGTGGAGGACGTGTTTTTTGCGACCATTACTCGCCAAATGGAGAAATAATATGTTCTCCATTATCAGCCGTTAGTACCCAGGTCATGGGGGCATCAGGATCGGGTTACCGATTTTCCTATGCCATTGCTAATCAACTCGTTAATGATTTTATCCTATGAAAATGAAATCAATATTTTTTATATTTCTGGGAGCATTATTGTTGTCATGTTCTTATGGCGTTTTTTTTCTATTAGCCATTTTTATCCAACAAATGGGTTACACCCAGAGCACGACCGGGCTAATTTTGGGTATCATGGGCGTAGGAACAATGGTGGGAGTTGTCTTCAGTCAATTTGTACTAGGGAGAATGAAAGGTAATTGGGTCGCTGCCATTGGTTGCCTTTTCTATGCGATTGGAATAACGCTATTTTTGATTTATTTCAATTCACAAATCCTTGTTATTATGCTTGCTGCTTTTTTTCTCGGTATAGGTTGGGGAATTTACTACAACGCAGCCCCTTATTCACTATCTTTATTTGCGAATAACGACAATCGAAGTATTTTATTTAGTTACTTATCTGCTTTCAACGTATTGGGATCTGGTATAGCACCCACTCTCGGCCATCTTATTTGGAAGGGTCCTATAAACTATAATGACATGTTTCTTTTAGCGGGTATCACAAGTATATTAGCAGCAGTTTGCTTTTATTTTGCTAAGATGGATTTTTGTGAGCCGCAAAAAAATAAAAAATTCTGGAAATCATTTCCATCAATTCTTAAGTCATTTGCATGTTATCCACTGATAATGGTTTGCTTAGGGGCATGTGCATTTACCATTATGGTTAATTTTCAATCAACATATGCAAATAGTATTGGCATGAACTATGCCTATTTTTATATCATCTATTCCTTATCTGTTGTTTTATCACGATTTACATTCGGAAAATGGATTGCTCAATATAATCAATATAAAGTTTTAATTTCATTACTAACGCTAATGGTCATTAGTCTCATATCATTTATGTTTTTAGCGAGTGAAGTATTCTATTATTGCTTAAATTCGGCTTTATTTGGGGTAAGTTATGGGTTAGCATACCCAACGCTACAATCTATTGCTGTGAACGTCACGCCACCTAAGCATCAAGCAAATACAATCACTGCATTTTCTTTTTCCTATTTTATCGGAGTTTATGCATTTCCGGCCATAGCAGGGTTATTTATCACTAACTTTGGTTATAACAGCATTATGACCATTATTTCCGCATTTGCTTTAGCAGAGTTATTATTAGCGATTAAACTTTATTATTCTTGGAAATACAAGGTTGAAGGTAATTTGTGAATAGAGCCATTATGAAAGTGGCGATGGATCTCTTCTTTCACTCATCGAGTTACCACCTGGTTTTAGATAGTCTTCAACTGGCTGCTCCAAAAGCAGCAACTGAGGTCTCAAGCGCTGGTTCTTTTGGCTCAATACCAAACGCTAACTTTTTAGCTTCAATTGATCTATTTGTGTAATTAATTTGTTTTGTTTCCGTGAGACTACATGGACATACCAGGGGTACTCGCCGGCGGGCTTAGATGCTCTCGCGAAAGCGTAAGATCCGCGGTTCTCACTTCATCCAGGCGGGTAATAGCCGCTAAGTCATGCTGCAGGTTGGATATCGACATCTCGCTACAATACTCCCACCCTGTCGCCTTTGATCCCCTTATTACAAAATCGAAACCAAGACCAGAATTAGGCGCCCGAAGTGGGAACCAGGGTTCATAACCAATCCAATTATAAAAAGTTAAAATACGCGGTAATGCGGCTTCATTGAATCGAGGTCTAGGGAAAAAATCCCGGTCATATCTGCAATACTCATTAACAATATGAATAGGTAAATCCCGTTGAGCCTTGCCTATAAGCATCCAGGCAGTCTTTATTGTAGTCCACTTCTCGGCGGCTCTCCATAGAGCATAACCATTAATGTAGTCTTGCAACGCCGTTTTAAGCTTCGTCAAATCAAAATGAGTACTTTGATGGTTATTGCCATTTTGTTGATAAGAAAGCCCTCCAGCTTCGTCGGTGGTATCGATTCGTTTTAAGATTATAGCTTTGGTTTCCTCATCCATATGAGACTCTAACATACGACACATGTGGGTGTCTTTGGCCCAATAAGCGTATTCGTAGGCTGTGCAATTGAAGGTTCTTCCCGAGTAGTCAGTAAAAATGCCAGGTGTTCGAAGTAAAATTTGGGTATGGTCAGGCATTGCTGTTAATAAGGCTTCAGCTTCGGTTTTGACGTGGGTTCGGTCCGTTTTATCTGGGGTTGCTTTGGCTACAAACGATAAAAAGTGACGTACTTGGAAACTGGGGTGCGCCCTAAAAGCCTCTTTAGCCGCCGCGGGTAGTCTTTCAAATTGCTCATCATTGATTCGTGCAAGCAAGCTCTCAACGTCCATCTCTACATCGCCCGCCACAGAGTCATTTCTGTGCGGTATCTCGGCAGGGTGTGTCAAAAAATCGGCTCGAATACTCTTGAAGTAAGCGGAATTAGCTGATGCGGCAGTAGGGTCAACGATTTCTGCAAAATCCACACAAAGCGACCCTTGGTGTGTCACAAATTTAGCTGTTTCTCCTGTGGCTTCTTTATCCAAAATCATAAAATCATCCATGTGTGGATTTTCTTTGGTCGCAGTGACTGTGCGATAGGTTCGTTCAAATTTTTGTCTAATTGCCGTGATGTCTTCGCTATTTAAAGGGCGAGTTAATTCAAAATCAACGGTGTGTGCATTAAAAAAATGACTAATGCTGTCTTCCACATCAGCGCCAGCATTTAATGCTGTAAGCACAATAGCAGTGAGTTCATCACTTAATTCGGATGAATTATCCAGAATGACCCCAAAGTTTGCGGTACTGATACCTTTTGCTCGACAATAGACATTCACATTGGCTAAGAAAAATTGCGTGAGAATCGATAAACGCTCGGTTCTTTCATCGACAGGCGTGGCTGTAGGAATACTATAAAAAGGCGGGGTTGGAATACTCTCCCAGATATCAGAGGCACACATCCCAAGAAGGGAATCGATATAATCTTCTGATGTTGCAACATTCGTTGGGCTAAACCCCATTAAGGTATCAATAGCATCTTTGTCAACAACCGTGCCATCCGCTTGATGTGTAAAATCAATGGCTAAACCAAACAAGCGTTAGCATTGTTCGCTGAGAACGGTTTGGATAGTTGCAATGTTAGGTTCGGCCAATATAGGTTTGGCCGATAAATGTGTGAGAACTTCGCTGATTAGACGGGCTCGTGGTTCACCGGGTGCTATCGTTATCGTGGGAAATGTATCGTGCATCGCATTATACAAAGATGATAAGGGAACGCCACTAGCATTGTTTCTGCGTTCCACAGTAAAGGTAGGATTAACGACCTTAGATAGATTATCGGGAATGCGTGGCCTCAACTGGATGCTGTGTAAATTAGATGGTCTTGTCAAAAAGGCGGTCATTGCATCGCTATAGCTATGGCGCATGGCTATTAAGGCGTCAATATAAGCATAGATTTGAGTTAGGCGCTCTTCTTTGAGTACCCGCTCTGGACTTCCCCCCGCCAATAATTGGATATCAAATTCCAATGCGTCTTTATAAACATTTAATTCACGCAGTGCGCCACCATCAAAGAAATCTCTTAATGCTACCGTTGATTTACACGTATTATCTGTGCTGATTTCTTGACCACCAACAACAGGTACCAGAAGGTGAACACGATTTGTCGCGGTGTTGATATGGATATATCTTGGAGACACCGGTTCAGTCAATGAAATGCTAGGCATGATTTGCTCCTTTAAGACCCCATTTAATGGTAATTATAGAACATAATGTATAAAATATACCAATTTTATTGGGGGATAGCTGCTATGTACTGGGGTTGGATAGATTGCAGATGAAATTCAACATAAGCTTAAACGATCAGCGGGTGTCTGATTAAGATCTGCTGAAGTATTTGATCATACATCGATGTGATGTAAAAGGGTCTGGCAAGCTTATACTGACAAAACCCGCCATAGGTGTGGCAATCTAAATTAAGGGCTCTTTAATTTTTCCGCCATTTGCCATAACACTCTGCTGCTGATTCCATCAACAGCTTGCTGATCTCACTACAACCAGTGCTGTGGTTTACGGTTAATCCGTATTTGAAAAATGTTTGACAGGCACCCTTCCGCATATAGTCTAAAAATTTCAGCTTTATTTCGCAGGCTTCTATTTTCTTGAGTTTTTCTATTTTGGTTTGATCTTCCATTTTTCTCTACCCCTTAAAGAGCAATGTCCCTGCCAAACATGTTCTATTATTTGCAATATTTGTAAGGATTGTAGTGGTGATGCCATATAAGTACTCTATCCCGATATGTAGGATCAAATGGAGGATTCAAATCATAGGGAGGATTCAAATCATACTTAGGGTAAGGTGCTTTGGGATTCTTGAGATCTTCACTAAGTTGATTTTTCCATTTAAACATCCCAAAGGTTCTAAGAGAGTATGCATTGACTGGAGCTTTTAAAGCATTTTCATTTAACGACTCATCTTTCCCGGATGCCGATAACTTTAAACCTAGATTGGGGTCCAAAACACCTGATTGTTTATACAATTGAATCTGAGGTACCAACGGCTCTCTTAATAAACCCAAACGATTCTCTTCATACACTCCTTTAAATAACGCAAATCCAGCCTCGCTTTGAAACACCCAATCCAAACCGTGTCCACTCACATTAACGTCATAGTGTCGGAAAAAAAAGACCCTCAAATCAACGTCTTGCAATAAACTCTTAAGAATATCCCAACCTTTTGGTGTCTTAAGTAAATTGTCTAAAGCGCATCGATTATCAGCAGTGGGTATTTTTCTAAATAAACCTCTAATAAAACCTTCCTTCTCTTCTATTGTTGATGACCGTGACTTTAATCTCGGTAAAATGCTTTCAAATATCGATAATCCATTTAAATCAACCGTCAGCCAAAAGAAGGCTGATAGACCTTTAAAAGGTTTTGATATAATAGGTTCTAATAACGTTGATATTAATTGGGGGGCTTTCAAAAATCTTGCTTTAAAAGTTGCATCGGTTAGCCAATCTTTTAATAATCCGTTTGCCTCTGGCCAACATAGCAGCCCAAGTAAGGCTGATTGGCGTGTATGTTCTCCCATGTAGATAGTCACTGGGTCATCAATAACCTGTAAAATTGTTGATATCAATCGGGGGGCTTGCAAAAATTTCGTTCTAAAATTTGCATCCTTTAACCAATCTTTTAATAAGTCATTGCCTATTTGTGTGTTTATAAAACAAAATAAGGCTGATTCGCCCGTTAGGCCCCCTGATGTGATCACCTGTAAGAGCGTTGGTATCAATTGAGAGGATTGCAAAAATCTTGATCTAAAAATTGCATCGGATAAGCAATCTTGTAATAAGTTTCGAGCTTCTGGCTTACGTATCAACCAAAATAGGACTGACGCACCCATATTGGATTTATCTTTGAGAGTCTCTAATAAAGTTGATACAAATTTAGGGTGATGAATGAGTGTTTTGCTAAAATCTTTATCTTTTCCCAGCTCTTCTAGTAAAGACCCACATTTTTCTACGATTAAAGATTCAGATCCAATTAGAGTTAGCAGCCGCGGCCCTTTAGATTTTGATGACTTCCCTAGTAAATACTTCACCAATCTTTGATTAATTTTATTGCTGGATTTAACATGTTTTTCTTCGATGGCTTCAACATGTTTTTGTTTGGTCAAGTCCTTAGGTTCACAAAAATCCTTAATGTCCCCGCAACGATGTCCTCGCGCTTT
>Ga0207083_1135_pt1 | contig 11240 bp, 7 predicted proteins | sample Alteio_BWMinHeat_57_FD_153516 | JGI IMG/M metagenome (GOLD analysis project Ga0207083, IMG submission 153516) | Enriched cells from forest soil in Barre Woods Harvard Forest LTER site, Petersham, Massachusetts, United States -... | ecosystem: Environmental > Terrestrial > Soil > Temperate forest >... | reverse complement strand
CATTTCCTTCGCGGCGTCCCAAGTGAGCTTGCGGTTTAATTTCATGCCTATCCACGCGGCGGCGCAGGCTTCGAGGCTGCGGGCGGATTGCTGGATGGGCGCGATGGGCTGGCGGTTGGCGACGATGCCTTCGAGCCAGTTGCCGTGATGGGTCTTGCTTGGCATCCAGCGGATGGCGTTGTCGCCGGGCGGAGAGAGAATTTTTTTGTCACCGGCGCGCAACGGCGGCAGATTGTCATTGCTGTCCTCTCCGCGCGTGCAAAACACCCAGCCGTCGTCGCCCTCAAACCGGATGCCGGTGGGAAATTTGTTGTCGAGGATCACCTGGACGTTATCCGGATAAAGCATTTCGACGTGATACGTTGTGTGCGCGGTCCACACATCATTTTTCATGAACTCGGCGTGAGACTCGATGGTCATTGGGCCGCCGAGTTCCTGGCCCATGGCCCATTGCGCGATGTCCACATGATGCGCGCCCCAGTTTGTAATCATGCCCAGGCCGAAATCCTCCGTCGTGATCCAGCCGGGGCGGCCGCCCAATTCATTCTGCGGGTGAACGCGGTCCTCCATGTAGGGCTGTTCCGGCGCGGCGCCGAGCCAGCGTTCGTAATCCAAATTTTCGGGCACGGGCATCGGCGCGGGTTTGTGGCCGCGGGGTTTGTCGAGACCGATGCCGATTTTAATTGTCTTCAGTTGTCCGATGCGCCCGTTGCGGACGGCTTCGCTCGCGGCGCGGAAACTGTGCCACGGACGCTCGGAGCGCTGCTGCGAGCCGGTTTGCAAAATGATTTTTTTTGCTTCGACGGCTTTGCGCAGGCCAATGGCCTCGGCGATGCTGTAAGTCACCGGCTTCTGGACATAGATATGCTTCCCGGCAATCGCTGCTTGCACGGCAACCAAGGCGTGCGAATGATCCGGCACGGTGACGACGACAGCGTCAATATCGGGTGAAGCGAGAACCTCGTGATAATCGTGAAAGGTTTTCACATTCACGCCGGACTCGCCCTGTTCGGCGTAATAGTCCTCCGCCATTTTTTTGCCGGCGGCGAGGCGCTTGGAATCGAGGTCGCACACCGCCACCACGCGCGCGAGCGGCTCGGTTAAAACATTGCCCATGTCGCTGCGCCCCATTCGGCCGCAACCGATTTGCGCGACGTTGATTTTTTTTGAAGGCGCGTCAGCACCCAGCAGGCGTGAGGGGATGATGCTGGGCAAAACAAGCAGCCCGGCGGTTCCCCCGAGCGCGGTTTTGAGGAATGAACGTCGGGAGGGATGATTCATATTGGAGCAGACTCCGTAAATCGGCTATCCGCAGAATGGTCGTGAGGCGGGTAGGGCGCGTCGCTCCGCGCGTGCCGCTGCTTGTTCACCGGGAGCGCCGGCTTCCAGCCGGCGAGTTCATGAACACGCACCCGCCGGCAAGATGCCGGCGCTCCCGGTCCCGAGTTTCCGGCGCGCGCGGAGCGACGCGCCCTACCTTGAAATCGCCAAGCTTGCGGCATCATTGGCAGGATTCGAAACGCGGCAACGCCAGTTTACAGTTTGTAATACTGCTCCCATTCCGGGCGCGGGGGGACGCCGGCGAGGAGACCGTTGGCGACCTTGTGGTTGGTGATTTGTTTCGTGACCGGATCAAAGGCGAGCTTTGCGTTCACGCGCTGCGCGATAACGCCCAGCGCCATGGTCTGGCACAACGGGCCGGCGACGGCGAATGACGAGCGGCATTTTTCCTGGCCCATGGCGGTGAGCAGGAAATTTTTCCAATGGTTGGATGGGCTTTTGGGCACGGGCGGCAACTTTGAAGCCATCTCCTTCGCCTTCTCCTCGGGAATGATTTGCAGCGTTGAACCATGGGTACCGCCCTTGAACGTCAGGCCCTCACCATAGATGACTTTCCCAGGCGGCAACTTTTTCGTGTCAATGGAACCGGTTGTGGGCGGCGGGATATTGGGATCCACCACCGCAGCGCCGAGGTTGCTGGGCAGGGGCGGCAGGTTGTGTTGGCCGTCGTACCAGGTGAGTTCACAGGGCGGCTGCGAGCCGCGCGCTGGGAAACGGAATGCGAGCGTGGAAGCCTGCGGGAAAATGAACTGGCTGTAGCCTTCCAGCTTCACGGCCTCGACCTCGGTGGGCAGGCCCAGTTTCAGGAATTCATGCGAAGTGTCGAAGATGTGCGCGCCCCAGTCGCCCAGCGCGCCGTTGCCGAAATCAAACCAAGACCGCCAGTCGCCGTTCATGTAGCCCTTGTTGTATTTGTGATCTTCCGCCGTGGTCAGCCAGACATCCCAATCAAGGCCTGGCGGAATGGGTTGCTCCGGCAGCAGACCGGAGGCTTTCATACCGTGCCAGCGCCGGGAACTGTTCATGTACGCGGTGATTTTAGTGACGTTCTTGATGATGCCGGCATCCACCCACGCCTTGTACTGAAAATAATTGGCCTCGGAATGGCCCTGGTTGCCCATCTGCGCGGCCACCTTGTATTTTTTCTCGGCCTGCATCATCAATTCAATCTGCCGGAAACTGTGGGCCATAGGTTTTTCGCAATAGACATGCTTGCCCAGGGACATCGCAAGCATGGCAATGGCAAAATGCGAAAAATCGGGAACGCCCACGCTTACCGCCTCGATGTCCTTGCCCATCTTGTCGAACATCTGCCGGAAATCTTGGAAGCGCGGCACGTCCGGGAACATCTTCAGCACCTCCTGCGTGTGCGGCGCGCCCATGTCGGTGTCGCACAGCGCCACGATGTTTGCGAGGCCCGTGGCCTGCAGCGCCTTGACGTCGTCCGCGCCGCGATTGCCAATGCCGCAACACGCCAGGTTGACCTTGCCGGAGGAGCCGGCGCCCAGCAACACACGCGGCGCAAAAACGGAAGCAGCGCCGGCGGCGAGGACGCCCTTGAGAAATGAACGGCGGCGCATTTGGGCGACAGTGCTTTTCGAAAGACGGTTCGATTTCATATCGTTTGAAATTTGATGCTCAAAATTGCAGTCCGTTCACTGCTCGGACAGCACACGGATTTTCACGTTGCGAAAGGCAACGGCACTGCCGTGTTCTTGTAACAGAATATGGCCGTCTGTCCATTCCCCGAAATTGGGGATGTCCTTGAATTTGCTGGCGGCCACGGCGGCGCGGAAGGCATCCGAGCCGCGCTCGTATTCGAGGATTTTCCGGCCATTGAGCCAGTGCTCCACATGGTTGCCCTTGGAAACAATGCGGAGGCGGTTCCATTCGCCGACGGGATTCACCGGCTTGTTGGTGTCACATGGGATCAAATCATAAAGCGCGCCGAGCTTGCGGTCGCCGTTTCGGCCGAGCTTGGCATCCGGATGCCTCGCATCGTCAAGAAGCTGATATTCCAAACCAATGGCCGAGCCGACGCCGGTGGGCTTGCCAGTGACCTTGTCAATGGGCGACAGATTTGGCTGCACAAAAATCTTCACACCGCTGTTGCACCCCTCCGTAATCTTGAAATCCACGCTCAACTCGAAATTGGAATAGCGCTTGCGCGTGATGATGTCACCACCGGCCTGGGCCTCGGCGTTGGCGTTCTCACCGGGAAGCACACGGAATTCGCCGTTTTCGATGCGCCAGCTTTTGTCCGGGAACTGGTCCGACTTCGGACTGCGCCAGCCGTCGGTGGTTTTGCCGTCCCACAGCAATTTCCAACCCGCGGCTTTTTCCTCCGCTGTGAGTTTGTTGTTTTCCGGTTTGATTTCGCGGAGACGAATGTTACGGAAGGAAACTTTCAGGCCAACCTTGTTGGCATCGCTGCCCACGCCATGGACCTGCAGGGCAATGACGCCGTTCGGTGTCACGGTGTCAAAAATCTCCGCGCGCGGCACGCCGTTCAGCCAGGTCTTGATGGAAGGCCCGTCGGCGACGATTCGGAGCTTGTTCCATTCGCCGTTTTTGCTGATGGCGCGGCCCTGCTCGGAAAAGGCCATGCCTTGTTTGCCTTTTTCGCCGTCCGCCGGGACGAGCCATCCGCGCCGCGCCTCGTCATAAATACCCGCGGACCACATACGGCCGCGCGCGGCGTCCATGTCAATCTCGCACTGGTAGCCGTGGATGCGGTCGGCGGCGAACTTGAATTCCTTGCCATTGATGGTGGCGGTGGCTGCCTCGGGAAAAACCTCGCTGCGGACCTGCACCCCGGAATTCAGCAGGGCGTCGCACTTGTATTCCAGCTCCAGTTCAAAATTGTCGTATTTCTCTTTGGTGCAAAGGAAACTGTTGCCGGAGCCGGAAACCGATTCGCCGGTCAGCACGCCGTCAACGACGGTATATTTGGCCTTGCCGCTGTGTTCCTCCCAACCGTCGAGGTTTTTGCCGTTGAACAGATTTATCCAACCGCTTTGGGCTGAAGTGGATGAAGCGGAGAGCAAGATGGCCGCAAAAGCCGATGGAATGAGCCGGAGTGTTTTCATGTAGTCTGGGTAATGGACGTATTATCGCCAAAGCAGGTTGCGATAAAAGCTTTTTGCGGCGTACGTTTGTTCTAACCGGTTTTGGGATTGGGCAAATGAGATCAAAATTCGGTCAAATTGGCTTGAACATTCTTTGACGAAGACTATAAACGTCACGTATCGAATTAGCGGTTCCCGTGGGCGGGAACTTTACGCTTTCCGCCAATATGTTAACGCCAGGAATTGACCGTTTATTGACCCGGCTGCCGGGCCATCTGGGAATACGATGGGTGAGGTCCGGCAAATCACGCAGGGTGTGTTTATGGCTGTTGTGTTTGGCCCTGACCTGGTCTTCGGTGACGCTGGGTGCGTTGCCGACGTTGACGGTGGGAACCAATGTCAATATCACCAAATCCACAGCCAACAACGCGGAGGAAACCATTGCCATCAATCCGAAGAATCCGCTGAATCTATTTGCCAGTGAAACGGCGTCGCTGGCCACCAAGTACAGCCTGGATGGCGGTTTGACGTGGAACAACTGCAACGTTACTGCCTTGGGCGCTTCGATCGGGGACGTGGCGGGCGCATTTGACGATTATAGCAACCTGTTCCTCGTTGAATTGAGTTCCTCCAGCTTCCATGTAGTGGTGGGGTTGAGCACGAACGGTGGCGCGACCTTCAGCCTCTTATATCAAACCGCGTCCAGCGGCAACGACCAACCCTCAGTGACTGTGGGGCCGTCTTCCACGTCCGGCCAGGGCAGCGTCTGGATTACGTACACGGACAATACCGGTTCCGGCCGCATCAATGCGCAAGGCGCGGCGGTGACCGGTTTGGGCCATGTTGGAACCTTCAGTGCCGCCCAGATTGCGCCCGGCACGTCCGGTGCAAATGGCGGCGATTATGGCGACATTGTGGTTGGCCCGTCGGGTCAGGTCATGGTCACCTACCAAAGTGTCAACGGCTCCGAAGGACCGGACGACATCTGGATTAATCTGGATGCCGACGGTCTCGGCGCGGGCGGATTTGGAACCCAGAGCATTGCGACCGCCACCCACGTGGGTTCCTTTTCCACCATTCCGGCCCAGCCCAAACGCAAGATTGACGCGGAAGCCGGGCTGGCGTGGGACCGCAGCAGCGGCCCCTACCACGGCCGGCTTTATCTGCTGTACACCGACCGCCCCTCGACCAACTCCCCAGACACGGACATTTACGTGCGGTATTCCACCAATAATGGAACGAACTGGTCTTCCCCGGTGCGCGTCAATGACGATCCCATCGGCAACGGCAAAAGCCAGTTTCTTCCGAAAATGGCGCTGGATCAGACCTCGGGATTCATTGCGGTGTCCTTCTACGATTGCCGGAATTCCGCCGGCAACAACACGACGGAGGTTTGGGCCACGGTCAGCACAAATGGCGGGGTGTCCTTTCTGCCGAACGTGAAGGTCAGCGCCGGGGTTTCCAGCGCCCTCGTGTCCGCTATTGCCGGAACCAGCTTCGATTATGGCGACTACACGGGCCTCACTTTTTACGGGGGCGTGTTTTACCCTTGCTGGGCAGATAATTCGAACAGCACCGGCAACAACCCCAGTGGCGCGCTTAGTAATTTCGACATGTACACGGCCCGGGTCACGGTCAACCTGCCGGTGGTAATGGTCAATCCGCGGCGGAGCGGTAAGAACTTTTTGGTGTCGGTGCAAACCACTGTCGGCAAAACGTATTATCTTCAATCTGCCCCCAGCCTCACCAATCCGTTTTGGACCACCGGTACCAATGTGGTTGGCAATGGTTTGCTGCAGGACTTGGTGGACACAAATCTCGCAACCCAAAAGTTCTACCGCGTGCTGGCGCAATGATTCGCGCCGGCCAATCCCCACGCGCTTGCGTCACTGTGTTTTATCGTTCACCCTGTTCCCGTGAAATATCTTTTGGCACCGGCCCCCCTTGAATGAACAAGCGCAAGATTCCCATCTTCATCATCGTGCTGGCGGTTGTCGGCGGCGGGATTTATTACGCCAGCACGCGGCCACCGACCCAAATTATTCTGACCGGAATTGTGACCACGGATGAGGTGATTGTCGGCCCGGAAATTCAGGGGCGGTTGCAGCAGTTGTTCGTCAAGGAGGGCGACATCGTGACCAATGGCCAGTTGCTGGCGCAATTGCAGCCGGAACAATGGCGGGCGGACATGGCGTTTTACGACAGCAGCGCGCAACAAACATCGGCCACCTTGGCGCAGGCGCAGGCGGATGCGGAAAACGCGCGGCTGAATTTTGAACGCATCGGCGGGCTTTACTCGAATAACGTGGAGTCGGTGCAGGCTTACGACCAATCGCGCACGGCTTATGAATCGGCCAAGGCGCGGGTGGAGTCGGTTAAAAAACAAGTCGAAGCGGTCACGGCGCAAAAGGACAAGGCCCAAGTCTATCTGGATTATACGGAAATTCATGCGCCGACGAATGGCATTGTGGACAAGCGCGTGGCCATGCAAGGCGAGGTGGTGAATGCCGGCCAGCCCATTGTCACGCTCATCAACCAGGACGACCTGTGGGTGCGGGCGGATGTGGAGGAAACGTACATTGATCGCATCCGTCTGGGCGACCAGTTGCAGGTGCGGTTGCCTTCCGGAGCAGTGCGCGAGGGCACGGTGTTCTATCGCAGCGTGGATGCGGACTATGCGACGCAACGCGACGTGAGCCGCAGCAAGCGCGACATCAAGACGTTTGAAATTCGCCTGCGTTGCGACAATGCAGACCGCGCGCTGGCGGTGGGAATGACGGCGTATGTGGAGTTGCCGTTGAAGGGGGGACGTTGAAGGGTTGAAGCGTTAAAATGTTGAAGCGGCAAGAGCGTCACCCGCTTCCACGCTTCCACGCTTTAACGCTTTAACGCCTTAACCCTTTAACTTTTTAACGCATCAACAATGTTCGACATTGAAGTGGAAAATTTGACGAAGCGCTTCGGCGATTTTACCGCCGTGGACACGCTGAATTTTTCCGTGGAGCACGGCGAAGTGTTCGGCCTGCTGGGTCCCAACGGCGCGGGCAAATCCACGCTGATTCGCATGTTGACCACGCTGGTGCCGCCGACGTCCGGCACAGCCAGGGTGAACGGTTTTGATATTGTACGCCAGGCCAATGAAGTGCGGCAGTCCATCGGCGTCATCCCGCAGGCCATGACGACGGACCTCGACCTCACGGCGGTGGAGAACATGAGCATCTTCGCCAAGCTCTACGGCATCCCGCGCGAAAAGCGCGTGCGCACCATCAAGCAACTGCTTCAGGAAGTGGACCTCGAAAAATGGGCGGACAAGCCGGTGAAAATGTTTTCCGGCGGGATGCGGCGACGGCTGGAAATCGCGCGCGGCCTGGTGCATGAGCCGAAGCTTTTCTTCCTCGACGAGCCGACCACGGGCCTGGATCCGGTATCGCGCGTGGCGGTTTGGGAGATGATTGCCCGGCTGAAAGGCGAGCGCGACCTGACGGTTTTGGTCACGACGCATTACATGGACGAGGCGGACAAGCTGTGTGACCGCATAGCGATTGTGGACCATGGAAAACTCGTGGCGCTGGATTCGCCGTTGAAATTGAAGGCATCCATCCCCGGGAAAAACATTCTGGAAGTCAGCTTTTCAGAGGTTCCGCAAAATTGGGCGGACACGTTGAAGACGCTGCCCGAAGTGGCCGAGGTGAAGTCCGAGGAAAATATATTCCGCATCTCCTCCAACAACGGCCCGCGCACCACCGTGGCGCTCATGGAGGCGGCCCGCGATGCGAACACAGCGGTGACTTCACTTTCCGTGCAGAGCACCACGCTTGACGACGTTTTTGTGCATTACACGGGCCATCAACTCCGGGATATGCTGCAAACGCCAAACGCTGCCAACAGCCCGTTTATCATCCAGCGGAAATGAATTTTACGAAATTCAACCGGAACAGCACGATTCGGCAGGACGCTGGGAGCGTTTCTCCCTCTCCGCGTTTTGCGGAGTCGGCGGAGCAAAATGGGGAGAGGGCCGGGGTGAGGTGTTTCGTGAACAAACTCTACTTGTTGCGCGTTAATCCCGGTCACCGTTGCGTCTTCGTTCCTTCGCGTCTTTGCGTTAAAATTTAACATGCACCGAATCTGGGCCATCATTGAACGCGACCTGCGCCGTTTCCGGCGCAGCCCGGTCCTCGTGGTCGTTTCCATCATCATGCCGCTGGTGCAACTGGTGGTGCTCGGCTACGCGTTCGGCGGCAAAATCAAGCATCTGCAGGTGGGCGTGGTGGATCAAGACCACGGCGTGCCGGCGATTAAGTTGCAGGAAATGTTCCGCGCGGTGGCGGCCAATGCGCGCACGTTCGACACCATTACCTATAGTGACCAGGCCTCCGCGCTCCACGACTTGCGCAATGGCAAAATCAACGGCGTATTGAACATCCCGCCGGAATTCTCGCGCAAGGTCCTGGCGGGAGCCAGCCCGCGAATTGGGCTGATGGAGGACAACACGGACCAATTTGCCGCGTCGGCGCTGGAGGGCAGCGTCGGCGCCATGCTGGCTCCTTATAATTCACCGTCGGTTCAGCCACGCATGACCGCGGCAGCCACACTTTCCGTTGTGGAGATTTATCCCTATGTCCCCTACATCCAATATTTGCTGCCGGGCACGATTGTGCTGGCGATTTTTGTCTCGGCCATGATTGGCGGCGGCATCATTTTCATTGATGACAAGGCACGCGGACTGCACGAAGGGTATCTGGTCACGCCCATACGGAAATTCGAATTGATTCTGGGTTTCACTTTTGCCGGCGCGGCCAAGGCCATCATCGCGGGAATTGTTTTAATCACGGTCGGGTCAATCATTGCTGGAATTCCCGATCCGTTGAACCCGTTGCGCATGATGAAAATGATGTTGCTGGTGGTGGCCACGGCGCTGGCGCTCATCAGCATGATGTTCCTGATCATGGTGCGCGTGAGCGACCCGCTGGTGCCGCGCGCCATTTTTGGTATGTTGAACACCGTCCTGTATTTTCCCAGCGGCGCGGTGTATCCCACGGAATCGTTTCCGGCGTGGATGAAAGCCATTGCTGTGGTTGATCCATTCACCTATGCCGTGCATGGGTTCAAGCAGCTTGTTCTGAAAAACACCGGATTGATGGCCATCAGCGGCGATTTGCTTTTTCTTTTCGTTTTTACGGCAATAGCGATGTCGCTGGCGACGCTGCTGTTTCGGCGGACGCTGTGACTCCCAAATCTATTCGTCCTCGTTCTCGTCCTGGTCCTCGAATTTCTCGCGCCCGTCACCTGCTCGGTTCGCCCGGAGCGCGGCTCTGTGAGCCGCAGCAACCCCCGAATTTCAAGGCGTTATCACAACCGGTAGGGCGCGTCGCTCCGCGCGCGCCGCCATTCGTCCCATAATTCCCATAATTCCCCTTCCCAATTTGCCATCTGCCATTGAATGTTGCATGTTCCCCCCGAATTTTTAATTTTGAATGCTTCCCGCTTTCCCCACCCTCTGCTTTCCCGGACCTCCGACCTCCGGCCTCCGACTTCTTTCAGGTCTCAGGTCGTATATCGTAAATATCTTCAGGATGGAACGGGTGTTTTCCCCGGAAAACCCCTGAAATTCCCCGCCAAACCGCCACTGAAAACTTTTTTCAACAAAATGCGCTAAACCGGAACCGTTCCGTTTTTGTTTTCTAAACGTCGTGTAGAGTCATTCCAGTATGCGATATGGCATGACGACACGGATTTTTGAAACGATCCAACCAGGCGAGCGGCGCTCCGCCCTTCCTCTGTTTTCATCGGTGTCTGCCTGCCCACCATGGCCTCAGCGCAGGTGGGCCTGCCGTTTAAAACAAATCAATCAATCATGGCAAAGAAAATTCAATCCAAGCTGGACCCCTACGCCGAACCATTGGCGGCGATGGAGGAGGAAATTCCCCCAAAAACCCTGGCCGAAATGCAGGCGTGGCTGGCGGGCCAGGAAGTCGCCGTGTCGGTCAGCGCCATTGGGCGCTTTTTGGAGGCCCGGCGCTCGGAACGTGCCCACGAACGCGCCTTGCGCCTGGTGGTCAATGGGTCGAAAGAAGGCAAGGAGCTGAACCGCGCTTTTGCGAAGCATCCGGAGCCGCAGCTGGAATTGATCATCCGCCTGTCCAAGGTGCTGATCCTGCAGCTTGCCACCGAGGGCGTGGCGGACAGGAAATTATTGAGGCTCTCAGACAGGCTGTCGCGGACCGCCATCGAGTTCATCAAGGCCGGGACGCACGCGCGCTTCAGGGAAATCGAACTCAGCCACGCCGAGCGCCGGTTGAAGATCAGCGAGGAGAAGGCGGCGGCCTTCGACCAGGCCAGGGACGTGCGGGAATCAACCCTCTCGCCGGAGGAGCAAAGGCGGCGGCTCAAGGAGATTCTCAAGTGACTCACATCCTCACCCGGACCCCCAATGCGATCTGGTCGGCCATGTTTCCCAGTGCCACCAACCGCTCGCCGGCGTCTGCTCTGCTGCGGCTGCATGCCTCTGGTTTCGCGCGGTTTCGCGCGGTTTCGCGCAATTTCGCGTGGTTTATACCGGGGGGTGGTCATGGGCGACTACTTGGTCAAGAAATTCGGCGGGTACAATCCCGACCATACCCCATTCCGCACTTCGCACAGACCCGATTCGTCCTCGTCCTCGTTCTCGTCCTCAAATTTCTCACCCCATCTTTTCCGATCTCCGACCTCTTTCAGTGTTCTGCTTTCTGCTTTCGCCCGCGTTTCATTTCAGCGTGGCAAGCCGCGTTCCCCGTGGCTAACCTCCTTCACGCATGGAATCCGCGCCCACCCAGACAGGTCTGCTCACGCCGA
>Ga0207083_1133_pt1 | contig 11318 bp, 8 predicted proteins | sample Alteio_BWMinHeat_57_FD_153516 | JGI IMG/M metagenome (GOLD analysis project Ga0207083, IMG submission 153516) | Enriched cells from forest soil in Barre Woods Harvard Forest LTER site, Petersham, Massachusetts, United States -... | ecosystem: Environmental > Terrestrial > Soil > Temperate forest >... | reverse complement strand
CGTGGACTTCGTCGTAACGTCCGATTTGGGCGCGCACCCAGGCCTGCCAGTCCATCAGTTCGTGGCCGAATTCGCCAACATAGGGGCCGGCGACGAGAATTCGGCGCGGGAAAAAGCGGATTTTCAAATCCGCGAGCGCGCCGGCGATTTTTTGCGCCATCGAAAATTGATGGGACACCAGACGACCGGCCTTGAGGATGTCACGGTTGGCGGGGTCGCTCATGCCGTGTATTTGCTGGTCTTGCCTTCCGCCAAGTGGCGTGAAAACCGCCGCGGCAGCAGCCGGAGTGCAAACAGGCAGACAGGAGCCGGCAAATACGAGGCGGCAATTTCAGGCGGATGGCACATTTGTTTAAAAAGCTGGCGTTTTGCGGCGCGGAGGGCTTCCAGGGATGGCCGGGCCGCTATTTTTATGGCATGGAACAGGCCGGGTTCGCTGATGTCATGCAACTGGGACTTCCAGTTATCGAGCCGGGAAACGTAGGGCACAAGCCAGCGTCCTTTGCGCATCTTGGCGTCGTGGGACATCAACTGCCCGCCGACGGGGATCATGGGGTCGAGCAGTTCAAACTCCTGGATTTGCTCACGCGGGTTATTTCCGCCGTCAAGAAAACAAAAATCCACGGTAGCGTTTGGCGGTTGCTCCTGTTTCCATCGCTTGAGCACTTTGCGAGACAGGCCGAACAGAGGGGTAAAGCGGACGGCTTCCCTGGGCGCGGCAGCGCGGATGCTGGCAACCATACGATCATAAATGGATTGGTCGAACTCCACGCCCCACAGGTGGCCGACACCGTTGCGCTCCAGCGCGCGAAGGATGTGCAGGGTGCTGCCGCCGCCCAGCCAGGTGCCAACCTCGACGGCCACGACCGGTTTCTTGTCCGCCCCACAGATGGCGTCCGTGATCAACTGGCGCTCAACGGCGTTCAACTGGCCTTCAATTTCCATAATGTTGACAGATAAATTCCAGCTGGTTTTGCGAGTTGAAAATTAGGCGTCTGTCCCACGGCAAGCAAGCTTCAACCCGGCGATTTTAGCTTCTTAAAAAGTAATTGCGCTGTTTCGTGCTGATGGGCATATCGAGTTTTTCCATGACGGCAAGCATATCTTCCCAGACTTTGCGTTTTTCGCTCATGGCCTGGTTGCGCAACAGATATGCCGGGTGATACGTGGGCATGAGCGGGATGCCGCGGTAGGTCTTCCAGGTGCCGCGGAGCTTGGTAATGCCGACGGTCTTGCCGAGCAACCCTTCCACAGCGGTTGCCCCAAGGGCGACGAGCACCCCGGGACGGATCAAATCAATCTGCTCGTGGAGATAGGGAATGCAGGTGGCCATCTCGTCAGGCGTGGGCTTGCGGTTGCCGGCGGACTGGCCGGGGGTGTCGGGACGGCATTTCAGAATGTTGGCGATGTACACGTCGCTCCGCTGCAAGCCGGTAGCCTGAATGATTTTCGTGAGCAGTTCGCCGGCGCGGCCCACAAAAGGCTCGCCCTGTTCGTCTTCGTCGGCGCCGGGGGCTTCGCCGACGAACATGAGGCGCGCATCGGGGTTGCCGACGCCAAAGACGACGTTCTTGCGGGACGAGGCGAGGTGCGGGCATTTCACGCAAACCAGCGCGCGCTCGCGCAACGCGATAAAGGCGGCGGCCCTGGCCTGCGGATCGAGCGGCGGGAGCTGGACGGCAGCAGTTTCACCGGGCAGGGCGAGGGAAAATTCGGCAGGTGCGGCAGATGGCGCGGGCACGGAAGGACTTTTTTGGGGAATGGAAAAGGTTTTTGGCGCGGCAGCTGGGGCGGCTGGCTGGATTTGCGGCTGGAAATTTGAGATTGGAAATTTTGCGGGCTGCGCCAGGGCGCGGAGCGTGTCCGGCGAAACGGCAACATGGCGAATGCCCCGCGATTTCAGACCTTCAAGGTGTTGAATGGTCGCGTCGAGTAATTCGTCGTAGGCACCGGACATGGATTTATCGTAACCGGCAAATGGGGGTGCGGGCGAACATTTTTCGATAGGAACTTTGGAAACATTCAACGCTCAACATTCAATGAGTGCCGCAAGTTAGCGAACCATTTACGGCGGTGGACAAGGGCGGGGGAAATGTTCAAGAATGTCCCGGCAGCCAAAATGAATCCAGTCACCAACATCGTGCTGATTTTTGCCATTACCTATGCGGGCCTGGCGATGGGGCGGATTCCGGGCTTGAAATTGAACCGCGTGGGCATCGCGCTGCTGGGCGCGATCGCGATGATGATTTTTGGAAACGTGACGACGGCGCAGGCGGTTGAATATGTGAACTGGCCGACGGTTTGCCTGCTGTTTGGATTTTTTGTCATCTCGGCGCAACTCCGGTTGTCGGGGTTTTACGACGTCGTGGCGGGCGGAATTTCAGCGCGGCTGGGGCATCCGGCGCGATTCCTGTTCATCTTGATGGCGGCGACGGGCGGGCTGTCGGCGTTTCTGAACCATGACATCGTCTGCTATGTGTTCACGCCGGTCGTGGCGAATGCGCTGCTGCGGAAGCGGCTCAACCCGGCGCCGTTTTTAATTGCGCTGGCGATTGCGAGCAACATCGGCGCGGCGGCCACGCTCATCGGCAACGCGCAGGACATGCTGATTGGGCAGACGGCGCATCTGGATTTTGGCCGCTACCTGCTGTGGAGCTGTGTGCCGGTGACGTTCGCCATGGCGTGCGCATACGGCATCATCTGGGCGCTGTCGAAAAATAATTTGCAACTGCCGCAGCCGGTTTTAGGCGAAACGCCGGCGCAGACTTATCCATTCAACCGGGGGCATACCATCAAGGGGCTGATTATTTTGACGGCGGTGATCGGGCTGTTTTTTTTGCCGGTGCCCGCGGAAATCGTCGCGCTGGCGGCGGCGGGGATTCATCTGGCCAGCCCCAAATTTCGCACCGAGGAGCTTTTGGGGCTGGTGGACTGGCCGATTTTGGTTTTGTTCATCGGGCTGTTTGTGGTGACGGGGGCGTTTGTATCCACGGGCTGCGCGGCGCAGGCGGTGCAATGGCTGGCGCACGCGGGCTTTGACCTGAACCGGCCACTCAACCTGACGGTGACGACGGCGGTGTTGACCGGCCTGATCAACAATTCGCCGACGGTGATGCTGCTGCTGAAAGTGGTGAATCTTTCGGCGCCGGCAACGGCGTACATCCTGGCGCTGGCGAACAGTTTTGCGGGCAGCCTGCTGGTGATTGGGAGCGTGGCGAACATCATCGTGGTGCAGCAGGCGCGCGACATGGGCATCAAAATTTCGTTTTGGGATTTCACGCGGCTTGGGCTGCCGGTCACGCTGGCGGCGCTGGCGGGGTTGCTGGCGTGGGTGAAGTTGATGGGATGAGGGCGAAATCCGAAGCCCGAAATCCGAGGGCCGAAACCCGAAATAAGGGCTGAATGTCGGATGGCTCACTAATTATTTATGGCGCGATTAAGCACGATTAACTTGGATTTACCTGGATTGGGGGGCTCAGGGATTAACAGATCTTCCAACTGGTTTGACCTTGTTTGAGCTGGTTTTTCTTCCAGTTTGAAGGCTAAACCATCCATTTTTGTGAGGGTCGTCAAGTGGCGGACTCCATTCGCATTTCAGATTTGAAATGTTTTTTTAAACAGTTGTTAAAAAGTGTTATTTCTGTTCATTACTGTTCATTACTGTTAAAAAGTGTTAAAAGTGTTACGGCTGGTTTCAACACGGCCGACAGGCCTGCCGTAGGCGAATCGCCTGTTTCATCAGACCTTTCATTAACACCACCCCCGCCGACCCTCGATTTCAAAGATCAAAACTGTCGCGAACAATAGTACAACATATTGATATTATGTCAAGCAGTTCAATACTTTTTCTATTGAGGAAATGCGGGGGCGAGATTAAAAGAAGGAGGCCAGCCAGAGCCGTTGGCAAACCGGGCGTTTTCCCGAGTGGCGGATGCGCTGCGGCTGGTTTTTGACACGGTCGCCCGCAGAACGCAGAATTTGAAAACACGTCGCTTTTTTTTGATTTGCGCCCGCCTTCGGTTTTCGGATTTTTGGTAGTGGGTCAGTTTGAAATTAGTTCCGCTCCGGCGACTGATTAAGCCGCATGGTATTTACTTTCGTAAAGGCGGTAACTCGGCCTGTGAATTCCGTTTTGTTGGGTTTGGCTCTGGCGCTGGCTCTCTAACCCGCTTCCGCTTCCGATGCTTGCTGGAGGCACTCCGCCAGTAATAAAATGATTGGGCAAACGCCAAAGGCGTGAACACCAGCACAAATATGTGTCCTATGTTATTCATGCGGCTCCAAGAACATAGCCCAACCAAAAGGCAAAACACTCCAAGTATGAAGAGCTTCCAAGCCCTGTATTCTTTAAAAAATCGTTGGTGTGGTAACATAAAGTGAATGCGGACAAATGTAAAAACATGAGCCACCACAACCCTAAAATCAAGCCAGAAGTCCGATAATTTCTTCCAAGCTCCAAACATGGTCACTAATTCCCGCTTCCATAGCTGGCGTGACGCGCAAGGTCTGGTGAATCCGACAAAAATTATAGTGCATGAAATACAGGGCAATCATGTGTTCATGGTTCTCAACTTTCTTGCTAAACGCATTGGTCAGGCGAGTGAATCGGCGCATCTGCATCCGCATTGTGAGGTTGTGGCGTTCGGTGTGGCTGGTCGAAATGTGGCGATGGTCAGGCGTGCCGGAAACGACCGCTTTACGCGCTCCCATACATTGAGCTGGTGAATAGCGGATTTCGCCTTGCGGCTGCTCATTGCCGTAAATCTTAATCAGCGTCGCATAATCAATGTCCGCGCCAAAGGCATCCTCTACGGCGCTCAAATAGGGCTTGTGACCGTCTGTGGTCAACTGGACGCGATGCGACAGCCGCCCGGCCAAGTCGTGCATGAAGTGGTAAGCGGCGCCGGCGTCACGGCTGCCAACAAACCAGCACGGAACGAGTTTCGTTTCCGAATCCAGCGCCGTCCATGTCCACACGCTGCCAACGCCGTTTTACCCTGCAAATCTTCCGGCAAATTTTTGTCTTTCGCATAAACAAACGACCAAATTTCGTCGCATTGAATCCGCTTGCATTTGAGATTACGAAACACCTTGTCTTGGTATTCGGTGCAAGCCCGGCCTAAATCCACCAGAAGTTTTACGACGGTGTTTTTGGAAGCGCCGGTCATTCTGACCGTGGCGCGGATGCTGTTGCCTTCGACCAAACAGCTAATGATTGCGGCTCGCTTCTCGGTTGATGTTCTATTCATGCCAAAAGTGTATGCTTGCAAAGCAAGGATTGCAAGCATAAAGTGAAAATATAATTTGACAAAGGCGAAGTGCTTGCTAGTATGTATTCCACTATGAGTAGTCCACAATCAATTCAATCAATGGGCGGGGAAGCCAGAAAAAAGGCACTTTCACCCGCAGACCGTTCCACAATCGCATCAACGGCCGCACAAGCCCGCTGGTCTAAAATTCCGAACGACCCAGATAATCCCAAAATTCCGCGAGCAACGCATGAGACGGATGATTTAAACCTGGGTGGAATTATCATCCCTGCCGCCGTGTTAGAGGATGGGACGCGAGTGTTATCAGAGCGCGGAGTAACAAAAGCACTTGGCGGGAAACGGGGCGGCTCGCACTGGATACGTCTAAAAGAGGGTGGCGCCAAGATGCCTGTTTATTTGTCCGCCAACAACCTCAAGCCATTTATTAGCAATAGCTTAGAGGTGGCGCTATCAAACCCCATTCTTTACAAGTCAAAGACCGGAGGATTGGCTTACGGCCTACCAGCAACATTGTTGGCCGATGTCTGCGAGGTGTTTCTAAAAGCGCGTGACGATGGTAAGCTTCACCCAAAACAAAAACCGCTGGCGGACATGGCTGATATTCTTATCCGCTCGCTCGCCAAAGTTGGAATCATCGCATTGATTGATGAAGCCACCGGCTTTCAATATGACCGTCCGCGCCGCGATCTTGAGGAACAGTTAAAACAGTTCCTTTCCGAAAATCTCCGGCGATGGGTCAGGACATTCCCGGCAGATTATTTCAAGCATCTTTGCCGCTTGCGCGGGGTTGAATTACGGCCTGATATGAAATTGCCGCAATACTTTGGGCGCCTAACGAATAATTTGATTTATCGGCGGATGGCGCCGGGCCTACTCCAAAAACTTAAAGAACGCAGGAGCGAGCGCGGAAACCCAAGCAACAAGCTGCATTCGTGGTTAAGTGAAGATGTTGGCTTCCGGGGCGCCTTGGTACATTTGGGCGCAGTGGTTGGATTGATGAAAATCCACACAGATTACAAAAAATTTGAACGGCAACTGGATGAAATTGCGCCGATTTATCCAGAAACGCCCGGCTTATTTGATGACCCAAAAGACTGGGATGTTCCAGCCTGAATCTAACGACGGCGCCGCTTGGCTGGCACCAGTGGCGCGCCGATTGCCTGTTCAACCACACGAAGCGCGTTCTGGCTTGCGTCCAGACGCGCTTTGAGTTTCGCTGGTTTCTTGACCTGTTTCTGTGATTTTGCCATTTCGCCACATAGCCCAAATCTCCCGGCAAAAGAAATCAAAATTCAAACTGACCCACTACCGGATTTTTAGCCGGCTTGCCTTTCCGATGCTTTTGCCCGATGCTGCGCGGCGAATTCCTAATGAAAACTGCGCGGTATTTTTTCCGGACAATTCTGGTTTTTCTCCTGTTGCCGTGCCCTGCTCCGGGGGCAGATGGGCGGCTGGTGGAAGATTTTGACGGCGGCTGGCAGTTCAACAAGGGCGATTTTGCGACGGCGATGATGCCGGCATTCGATGACGGCGGCTGGCAGGCGGTGACCCTGCCGCATGACTGGAGCAGCGACGGGCCGTTCAGCGCGGATTACGGCAGCGGCAATGGCTACGCGCCGGGCGGCATGGGGTGGTATCGAAAGCATTTTCAACTTGATGCGTTGGCCGGCAGGACGGTCACCTTGGAATTCGACGGGGTGTATGATCATTCGGAGGTGTGGGTCAACGGGCAATTTGTGGGGCGGCGGCCCTACGGTTTTTCGAGTTTTCAATGTGATGTGACCCGCTACGCCAAATTTGGAGGCGGCGATAATGTAGTGGCGGTTCGCGTGGATCATTCGCGGTTTGCGGATTCGCGGTTTTACACGGGGTCGGGCATTTATCGGAATGTGCGGCTGGTGGTGGCGGACAAATTGCACGCGGCGCATTGGGGCGTGGCCATCACCACGCCGCAAGTGGCCGCGGATTCGGCGACGGTGCGGATTGAGACGACGGTTGACAATGACGCGGGGACAAACAAAGCGTTTTTGCTGGAGACGGAGGTGTTTGGGCCGGATGGGAAACTGGCGGCGACGGGGAACACGCTAAAGCGTGAACTCCAACGAGCCGGGTCGGAGACCGGCGCTCCGATTACAGAGGAACTTATCGTCCGCAATCCCATGCTGTGGAATTTGGACGAGCCGAAATTATACCATGCGGTCAGTAAAATTGTTTGCGAGGGGGCGACGGTGGATGCAGTGACGAATGCTTTTGGCATCCGCGAATTTCATTTTGACGCGGACAAGGGATTTTTTCTGAACGGGAAGAATTTCAAAATCAAGGGCGTCTGCCTGCATCACGACGGCGGGCCGATTGGCGCGGCGGTGCCGGACAAGGTGGTGGAACGGCGGTTGCGGACGCTGAAAGAAATCGGCGTGAACGCCATCCGCACAAGCCATAATCCGCCCGACCCGGCGTTGCTCGATTTGTGCGACCGGATGGGTTTTCTGGTGATGGACGAGGCGTTTGATGAATTTACGCCGGGAAAAAACAAATGGGTGACGGGCCGGAACAACGGTGTGGCAAGCCATTTCGGCTACAATGAAATCTTCGCGCAATGGTCGGTGCCGGACATGCAGGACCTGGTGCGGCGCGACCGGAATCATCCGAGCATCATCCTCTGGAGCATTGGCAATGAGATTGATTACGCCAACGACCCGTTTTCGCATCCGGTGCTCGGGGGAAATTATCGCCCGGAAAATCCGCGCGCGGAAGAACTGGTGGCGTGCGCGAAGCCGCTCGTTGCCGCGGTGAAAGCGCTCGATACCACGCGGCCAGTCACGGCGGCGCTGGCGACGGTGGCGATGTCGGATGCGGTGGGGCTGGCGCAATTGCTGGACGCAGACGGCTATAATTATCAGGAAATGCGCTACACCGAAGACCACAAGAAGTATCCGCAACGAATCATTTACGGCAGCGAGAACAGCCATCAATACAGCGCGTGGCAGGCTGTGGCTACAAATGATTTCATTTCCGGACAATTTCTCTGGACGGGCGCGGATTATTTGGGCGAGGCGAATGCATGGCCGAACCGGGCGAGCGGCGCGGGGTTGCTGGACTTGTGCGGGTTCAAGAAACCGCTGGCGTGGTTCCGGCAAAGCCTGTGGAGCGACCAGCCGATGGTGTATTTGAGCGTGTCCGCGGGCGGCGGCGGACGACGCGGTTTCGCCGGCACGGAGAGCTGGAACCTGCCGACGAATTCCACGGCCACGGTGTTGTGCTTTGCGAATTGTCCCGACGTGGCGTTGACGCTGAATGGAAAAGTGGTCGGGACGCAAAAACTCTCCGATGCCACCCGGGGCATGTTGCGATGGGAAGTTCCGTATGAGCCAGGAACGCTGCAAGCTGTGGGGCGCGTGGAGGGCAAGGACGTCTGCCACTTTACACTCCGGACGGCGGGCGCGCCGACGGCAGTCAAACTGTTGCCGGACTCAACGCAGCTTCACGCGGATGGGAAGGACGTGTGCCACGTGGAATTTCAGATTGTGGACGCGCACGGTGTGCGGATCCCGGATGCCGCGCAAGAGGTGACATTTCAGGTGACGGGTCCGGGCAGAATTTTGGGCATCGGCAATGGCGATGTGAACAGCGTGGAAGATTGCAAGACGAACCGGCATCACGCTTTTCAGGGTCGCGGGCTGGCCATCCTGCAAACGGCTGCGGGGCCTGGGGACATTACGGTGAATGCCAGCGCTCCCGGTCTCGAACCCGCGGCCGTAACGTTGCAGAGCCGGTAGATAGAGGATGTAAAAAACCCGGCATCAGTCGCCGGGCGGAATCGGTATGGACAGATTCCGGCAAATTGAGCGCGCCAAATATTTCTTGATTTCGTTGTGCCGGGGAATGGCTTCCTTGCGTCCGGTTTGCGGGTTGCTCCAGATCGAATGGCTGCCACCCTCCCGCACTGCCACGCAACCATGCTCTTGCAAGTGCCCAAGCAAGGCTCTGCGTTTCATGCCAATATGAGATCCGCTGTCTCTGCCTGTGGATCAAGCCGGAATGCTTCTTCGCGGCCGGTTTCGAGCAGGAGCTCTATGGCTTCCTTGAGGTTTTGAAGGCATTCCTCTTTTGTCTCCCCTTGACCGTTGGCACCGGGAACTTCCAAGCAGGTCGCCCAAAAGCCACCCTCGTCCGGTTCCCCACGATGTACAATGGCAGTAAAATGCTTCATACGCGCAAACATAGCCCGTCTTTCGCCGAAAAGAAAACTGATTTTCAGTGTTTCCAAGAATGAGATGAGGACGAACGGGCACCACCTTGGACAATATCAGACCCGGCCCCTGCATCCACAATTTAGGGGATTGCGTTTGTGTCACCTTTGCCGGATTCTGGTCGTCCAATTTCCAATGAAAACAACACAAAGCCTATTGTCTGCCGTCGTGTCGGCCAGCCTGTTTATGCAGGTTCTGCCATCCACCGCTGAAATCACGCGTTCCAGGGAGTCGCTGGACGCCGACTGGCGCTTTGTACAAGGCGATCCCGATGAAGGCGACACGAACCTGACCTACAGCGCGTCGCTGCCGTGGCTGCTGCCAATGCAAAACACGTTCTCGGCGAACGCGCCCGCGACGCGGCCGGCGGAAAATTTCGGCGGCGATGTTTCATACACGCAGCCGGGATTTAATGACAGCGGCTGGCGCAAATTGAACCTGCCCCATGATTTTGGCGTTGAGGGGCCGTTTCAACAGGCGTTGCCGGGCGAGACGGGCAAGCTGCCGTGGTTCGGCATCGCGTGGTATCGTAAACATTTTGACGTGCCGGCCGACGACGCGGGCAAGCAGATCTATTTGGACGTGGACGGCGCGATGGCGTACTCGACCGTCTGGATCAATGGCCATTGCGTGGGCGGCTGGCCCTACGGATACGCCTCGTGGCGCGTGGACTTGACCCCGTTTGTGAATTTCGGCGGCGAGAACACGCTGGCAATCCGCCTCAACAATCCCAAGGACTCGTCGCGCTGGTATCCGGGCGGCGGCATTTACCGCAATGTCTGGCTCACGAAGACGTCGCCGATTCACGTGGCCCACTGGGGCACGCACATCACCACGCCGCAGGTGAGCAAGGACGCCGCGACGGTGTCGCTGCAAACGAGCGTCGAAAACGATTTGACCATTGAAACAGAGGTGAAAGTGTCCACGGCGATTTATGAACTCAAGGCGGACGGTTCAAAGGCGAAAAAATCCCTGGCCGAAATTGCGACCGACGGAATCAGGATCGCCGCCGGTGCCACGGCGGATGCGGCGCAAACGGTCGACATTCCGAATCCAAAACTTTGGGGCGTGGAACATCCGAACCGTTATGCCGCCGTGACGACGGTGACACATGGCAGCAAAATTCTGGACGTGTATGAAACTCCTTTTGGCGTGCGGACGATCCAGTTCACGGTGGACAATGGGTTTCTGCTGAATGGCAAGCGCGTGAAGATGAACGGTGTCTGCGACCACGCCGATTTGGGCGCGCTCGGCAGCGCCATTAACACCCGCGGGCTGCAACGGCAGTTGGAAATCCTGCGCGGCATGGGCTGCAACGCCATCCGCACGAGCCACAATCCGCCCGCGCCCGAGTTGCTGGACCTCTGCGACCGGATGGGTTTTGTGGTGATGGACGAGGCGTTTGATGCGTGGAAGTCGCGTAAAAAGCCGAATGATTATTCGCGGATTTTCACCGAGTGGCATGAGGCGGACGTGCGGGCGTATGTGCGCCGCGACCGCAACCATCCGTGCGTCATCCTCTGGAGCATCGGCAACGAAATTTCAGAACAGGCGCGGACGAACGCCTTTTACATCGCCGAAGACCTGGCTGCCAATGTGCGCAAGGAAGATGCGACCCGGCCAATCACCGCGGCGTGCAATCATTTGGAGGCGGGATACAACGGGTTTCAACACATCGTGGAAGTGTTCGGATATAATTATAAACCGTTTGAATACGGGAATTTCCGCGCGGCGAATCCGAATATTCCGCTGTTCGGCAGCGAGACGGCCTCATGCATCAGCTCGCGCGGCGAATATT
>Ga0207083_1131_pt1 | contig 11388 bp, 15 predicted proteins | sample Alteio_BWMinHeat_57_FD_153516 | JGI IMG/M metagenome (GOLD analysis project Ga0207083, IMG submission 153516) | Enriched cells from forest soil in Barre Woods Harvard Forest LTER site, Petersham, Massachusetts, United States -... | ecosystem: Environmental > Terrestrial > Soil > Temperate forest >... | reverse complement strand
ACAACCATTCCAAAACTGTTGTTACCGATAACCCGTACCAAGACACTTTGGAATGTTTTAAAACAAACATTAACCATGGTTGAGCATATCCATGTGATTGTATCACCAGAGGGCGAGAGGATAATTCGTGAGCATTTAGCCAATGACCTTGCTAATCAGACCGTATCACTGAGCATTCAACCGAAACCCATCGGCATGGGTGATGCTATTTTTCAGGGGTATAAGGTATGGTCTCAAGCCGAAAAAATTTTGGTGGTTTGGGGCGATCAAGCCTTTATTTCTGAAGACACATGCCATCGCTCTTTGCAAGAACATACCGGCACACCAAAATCCATTGTATTGCCATTGACTTGGGGCCTAGCACCTTATGTCGAGTATGTTTTTGATTCCCATTCTCAACTCACACAGGTCAAACAATCCCGGGAAGGCGATGCATGCTCTCCTCAAGGGTTTTCTGATGTAGGTACATTTGTGCTATCGGTAAACGATTTATGGGAAGAATGGAATGCTTATTTACTCTCGAATGCATTAGGAAGGCACACAAAAGAAATCAATTTTTTACCTTTTCTACCCTTTCTTGCCGCACGCGGCTGGCATGTTTGTCCCGTCTTAGTAAAAAATGCCATTGAGGCACGCGGTATAAACACGCCTGACGATCTCCTTTTTACTCAACAACATTATGAGGGAATAAAGACATGAGCACCCTTCTTGTGACCGGTGGCGCAGGTTTTATTGGTAGCCATCTTAGCCAAGCACTATTGACGAAAGGGTATCAGATTCGAATTCTAGATAATTTGATTTATGGTCAAGCCGATTGGCTTCCAGCGGGTGTCACATTCATTCATGGTGACATTTGCAATCTTGATACATGCCGCCAAGCCATGGAAGGCGTCACCGGGGTTTTCCATTGTGCTGCCATGTCTCGCGCGGCCCCCTCCACCGAGAATATCGAGATATGTACCCAGGTTAATATTCAAGGCACACAAAATGTATTAATTGCTGCACGTGATGAAGGGGTTAAAAAATTTATTTATAGTGGATCATCTACCTATTATGGCAATCAACCGATACCCCATCATGAATATAAAACACCTAGCGAATTTCTTAATGTGTATGCCTTATCGAAAGCGGTTGGAGAATCGTATTGCTTGATGTTTGATAAGGTATTTAATTTGCCTTGTATCATTCTTCGCTATTTTAATGTGTATGGTCCACGGCAACCCCACGAAGGTGCTTATGCGTTGGTCTTGGGTATTTTTTTGAACCACTTGGCCGAAAGGAAACCTTTATATATCCATGGGGATGGTGAACAACGTCGAGATTTCATCCACGTGCATGATGTGGTCGCCGCTAACATTGCCGCATTTGAGAGCCCTTTACGACATGAGATCTTTAATATTGGGAGTGGTTCGAATATTTCTATTAAGGAATTAGCCACGTTGATTTCACCACACCACATCCACCAATCGAGAAGAGCACGGGATGCAGATTTAACCCTCGCTGATATTTCACGAGCATTGCAATGGTTATCTTGGAAACCCACAATTCCTCTTCAAGAAGGCCTGGGTGAAATGATGGCTCTAATACCGATTTAAAATATAACTGTTTTTGCTGAGTGTGAGCGGGTAATTGAAATAATCGAGGAAACATAATGTTTTTTGGTGATCAAAACATCATTTTTCATGTAAGCAGCACGCTAAACGAGGATTTTACGACATAAATTGGGAATGTAATGGTGAAGCAGATCCGGAAAAATATATTACCGGCGAATTACCTGCGCCATCTTAGGTGATGCTGGTTCTATCAGTGGAATATCCATGATTTAGCTCTCTTTAAGGCCTTATTTAGTGTTAATTATATAACATATTGTATAAAAAATACTATTTATTTGAGGTAAGATTGAAATTGAGAAGAGGCAGCTAACAATGCAGCGTTCAAGAGTAAATTACAGCTTTCTAATGATTAAAGTTTAGGCTGAGCATTTTTGGGGATTCCTAAACGAGACCCGTTTTACGCACACAGCCTGCAAGCACGACAAATGTGAGCTACCATGACAGGACCACGAGGCGATGATCTCAATTTGTAAACTCATTTAAGAAAATAGGTTCGTTGGATATCGAACCATCAATATGTGTAGCGCTCTTTGATCAAATTACTGGCTGCTATCTCCTGTTCCTTTCAAATGTTCAATTAGTGGGCTTCAAATCTAAAACCGCTGCTTAAGATCTGATTGCATTGCATAATCGACTCAATTATTGTAATTTGGAAAATTCATTTAAATGATAATTTATCTGGGAGTGACTCATGAAAATAGGTGTTATTGTAGGGAGTTTACGCCGTGCCTCCTATAATCGAATGGTAGCCAATGCATTGATGAAGCTCGCACCCTCTACACTCAATATGGAATTGATTGAAATTGGCCAATTGCCCTTTTTTAATCAAGATGATGAAGCCTCCCCACCTAAAGCCTGGGTTGATTTTCGGCAAAAATTACAAACCTTGGATGGGTTTATTTTGGTTACACCTGAATATAACCGGTCCGTTCCTGCTGTTTTAAAAAATGCAATAGATGTTGGCTCGCGCCCCTATGGGAGTAGTTCTTGGGATGGGAAGCCTTGTGCTGTGGTGAGTGCTTCCATTGGTGCTACCGGCGGTTTTGGGGCAAATCATCATTTACGCCAATCTCTCGTTTTTTTGAATACCCCATGCATGCCTCAACCTGAAGTGTATTTGAGTTACGTTGACAAACTGTTTAATGATAAAGGACAACTCATCAACGAAGGAACACGGGAGTTCTTAACCAAATTCATGGTTACCTTTGCTGAGTGGGTGAAAGTTAATCATAAACGCTAAGACGTTTGGTCGTGTAACTCTCGCAAAAGATTGGTTACCAATTGCAAGCCTTCAGACAAACCCGTGTAGATTTCTGGATGCATGTTTTGATCTTGGGCTTCAAGCTCGTTATGAAAATCCAGCGCAAGATCTTCGAGCAATTTAATTTTTTCTTGTTTTTTAATCTTACGATGATAGATGTCCCAAACTTCGGCTGTCCTGTTCATCTTGCTCACCCAATCGGTTCTAGGATTCATTTTCTTTAATTATAGAATATTACTGAGTGCTTTCAACTCGATTCCGTAGTTTTTGAGACTTGACTTTTTCAAATGCCGACGTCCAGCGGACAAGCCGCGGAACGTTGATATCATAGAAAGTCAAGAATTAAAAACTACGGAATTAAGTTTCAACGAGTTTTTTTTCAAACCAATTTGTTCGTTCGGAAAGAGATAATGAGAAAACAGTTAATCGGCGTATTATGCCTACAACAAAAGGAGGGGACCGCCGATCTTTGAGCCTCAAAGGTAGCAATCGAGTCTGCCCTCATTGATCTTTTATATATACACGGTATAATTATATTATGTATATGCTTTATTGGAATTATAATGTCTACTGTTACTTTAACTAAATGGGGAAATTCTATTGGTATACGCATACCCGCCATCATTATCAAAGAAGCCCATTTGTACCCAGGAGAAGAATTAGAAATTAAATTAGACAAAAAGGGTATGCTGACTTTAATTCCAATAAAAAATCAACAAGAGGGATGGTTAGATAAATTCAATGCCGTTGCAGATTCGAGTGAGGGAGATGTTCATTTAAATCTAGCCAATGATTTTGATATGGATGAATGGACATGGTAAACATTAAAAGGTTTGATGTTTTTTTTGTAAATCTAGATCCAACAGTAGGTTCTGAAATAAAAAAAACACGGCCTGCAGTCATTATCTCACCTGATTCTATGAATTTAAGCAGATTAAAAACCGTTATTATTGCACCCATGACCAGCACGATTAAGGATAATTTTCCAACCAGAGTTATGACAGTATTTAAGAATAAAAAAGGACAGATCGCACTTGATCAGTTAAGGTCAATAGATCGCTGTCGAATTGTCCAAAAATTAGGAGTGATTGAAAAAGAAGCACAAAATGATGTATTAAAAATTTTGGCCATTTTATTTCAAAAATAGAATCAATGGGGTTATGCCAATAAGCTAAGCCTTTAAATGGTTCGCCTAACCTTTTGGATAGCCCTAATTTGAGCGACAGCACGTGCCAGCTCCGCTGCCGCCAGCGTGTAATCCACATCTGCATTTTTATTGGCAATCAGCTCTTCTGCACGCGCTTTTGCCGCAAGAGCGGCGGCTTCATCAAGATTGTCGGCTCGCTCCACTTCATCGGCTAACACACTCACATAAAAAGGTTGAACTTCAAGCATGCCACCCGAGACGTAATATACATCTTGCTCTCCATTTGGAAGGGTGACCCGAATTTCTCCAGGCCTTAGTACAGTCAACAACGGCGCGTGGCCAGGCACAATTCCAACCTCACCTAACTCTCCGGTAGCAACCACCATGGTGACGATTCCGGAAAAAATTTCGCGCTCTGCGCTAACAATATCCAAATGTGTAGTAATGGCCATCGTTGATTGCCTCATAAAGTTTTGGCTTTAGCAACAGCTTCTTCGATGTTACCAACCATGTAAAACGCTTGCTCAGGCAAATCATCATATTCACCCGAAAGGATCCCTTGGAAGCCTTTAATAGTGTCTTTCAGTGATACATACTTGCCAGGTGAACCTGTGAATACTTCAGCCACGAAGAAGGGCTGTGATAAAAATCGCTGAATTTTACGAGCCCTGGATACAACGCGCTTGTCTTCATCGGATAACTCATCCATACCCAGGATGGCAATGATGTCTTTGAGCTCTTTATAACGTTGTAGCGTTTGTTGAACACGTCGTGCTGTGTCGTAATGCTCTTGACCCACTACCAATGGATCTAATTGGCGAGAAGTTGAATCCAAAGGATCAACCGCAGGGTATATTCCTAGCTCAGCAATTTGCCTTGATAACACAACCGTTGCATCCAAATGTGCAAACGTTGTTGCCGGTGATGGATCGGTCAAATCGTCAGCGGGCACATACACGGCTTGAATAGAGGTGATCGAACCCGTTTTTGTTGATGTAATCCGCTCTTGCAACATCCCCATTTCTTCTGCCAATGTCGGCTGATAACCTACGGCAGAGGGCATACGACCCAATAATGCTGAAACCTCAACGCCTGCCAACGTATAACGATAAATATTATCAATGAATAAAAGAACGTCACGACCTTCATCACGGAATTTTTCAGCCATGGTTAATCCCGTTAGCGCTACACGTAATCGGTTACCTGGTGGCTCATTCATCTGTCCATACACCAACGATACTTTATCTAATACATTGGAATCTTTCATTTCGTGGTAGAAGTCATTTCCTTCACGGGTACGTTCGCCAACCCCTGCAAATACAGAATAACCACTGTGTTCAATAGCAATGTTGCGGATCAATTCCATCATATTGACCGTTTTACCCACACCAGCACCGCCAAAGAGACCCACTTTTCCGCCCTTAGCGAATGGGCATAACAAATCAATCACTTTAATACCTGTTTCCAGAAGCTCTTGGCTTCCAGCTTGCTCTTCATAACTGGGTGGTTGTCGATGAATTGACCAAACTTCATCTGCATCTATGGGGCCCGCATCATCCACAGGTCGTCCAAGAACGTCCATGATTCGGCCTAATGTCTTCTTGCCCACGGGAACTTGTATGGGCTTACCGGTATTTTGAGCTTTCAAACCGCGTTTTAGACCATCAGTAGTACCCATGGCAATCGTTCGCACTACGCCATCACCGAGTTGTTGTTGCACTTCGAAAACGAGATCTCCGTCAACCAACTTGAGTGCGTCGTTAATATTTGGCACTTCTTCTCGTGGAAATTCCACATCAACGACTGGACCAATCACTTGAACAACTGTTCCTAAGTTCATCATTTACCCTCTTAAATAGCATCTGCACCACCGACAATTTCCGCCAACTCTTGAGTAATCGCGGCTTGTCGGGCTTTGTTATAAGCCAATTGAAATTCTTTGATTAAATCACCTGCATTGTCTGTTGCGCTCTTCATGGCAATCATTTTTGCGGCCTGCTCACAAGCAATGTTCTCGATCACCGCTTGATAGACTTGTAATTCGATATACCGCTCTAACAACTCGTCAAGCAGTTCCTTAGCATCCGGCTCATAAATATAATCCCAATAATGGCTGAGTGATTCGCTATCAGCGTCAGAAGTAGGCAATGGTAAGAGTTGCTTTACCACGGGCTTTTGAGTCATGGTATTAACAAATTCGTTGTACACCACCTGGAGGCCGTCAATTTCACCCGCATAAAATGCATCTATCATGACTTTGACAGCACCAATTAAATCTTTAATCCCAGGCGTATCGCCTAAATGATCGACAGACGCAACGACCCGTCCACCCACGCGCTTAAAGAAAGCCTGTGCCTTACGCCCTATCAGGCATAGATCAACCTCTTTGCCCTCTTTGTGCCATGGTTGCATGTTGGTCAATGTCTCGCGTAACAGATTTGCATTCAATCCGCCACATAACCCTCGATCAGAAGTGACTACAATCAATCCCATGCGTTTAACATCACGTTTCGCCATGAAGGGATGATTGTATTCCGAGTGTGCACGTGCAATGTGCTTCACTACGTCGTAGATCTTATTGGCATAAGGCTTCGACGCACGCATTCTCTCTTGCGTTTTACGCATTTTACTCGCGGCAACCATTTCCATCGCACGCGTGATTTTTTGCGTGTTTTTAATGCTTGCTATTTTTGTTCGAATCTCTTTTGCACCAGCCATATTATTGCTTCGCCTTTTTAAACCTTTGAATCAGTATTATCACTGATGAACGCACTACCAACTGCCCGTTCGTTTAAACTCTTCAACAGCCGATTTTAATTGCGATTCAATCGCTTCATCGTAAGCACCGGCATCATTAATTTTCTTCAGTAACGCTGCCTTTGTGCTATGCATATATGCTTGTAACGCCGCTTCAAATGCACTCACTTCTGAGGGAGGAATGTCATCCAAAAACCCTTTCTCAACGGCATAGAGTGATACCGCCATGTCTGCTACTGAAAAAGGTGCGTATTGTGTTTGTTTCATCAATTCAGTAATACGCTGACCACGCTCTAACTGTTTGCGCGTTGCATCGTCTAGATCAGAAGCAAACTGAGAAAACGCTTCCAACTCGCGATATTGCGCAAGCGCAAGCCGAGTGCCTCCGCCCAATTTCTTCATGATCTTGGTTTGTGCAGCCCCACCTACCCGCGATACAGAAAGACCGGAATTAATCGCTGGCCGTACCCCTGAATTAAACAAATCCACATCAAGAAATATCTGACCATCAGTAATAGAAATCACATTGGTAGGAACAAAAGCAGAAACGTCGCCTGCCTGTGTTTCAATAATGGGCAATGCGGTGAGTGAACCGGTGACGCCTTTGACTTCACCATGTGTCAAACGCTCTACTTCATCGGTATTAATTCGTGCCGCTCGCTCAAGTAACCGTGAATGCAGGTAGAAAATGTCCCCAGGGTAAGCTTCACGGCCGGGAGGTCTACGTAACAACAATGATATTTGTCGATAGGCCCACGCTTGTTTGGTTAAGTCATCATAAACGATCAGCGCATCCTCTCCACGTTCCATAAAATATTCGCCCATCGTGCAGCCCGCATAAGGCGCAATAAATTGCATTGCAGCGGAATCTGATGCACCTGCCACCACAATAATGGTATGTGCGAGTGCATCATGCTCTTCTAATTTACGAACGATAGAGGCAACCGAGGAAGCTTTTTGACCTATAGCCACATATATGCATTTAACGCCTGTATTTTTTTGATTGATAATGGCATCAATAGCGATCGCTGTTTTACCGGTTTGACGATCCCCAATAATTAATTCTCTTTGGCCTCTACCAATAGGAATCATCGCATCGATGGCTTTTAACCCGGTTTGTACGGGTTGATCAACGGATTTTCGCGCAATAACACCGGGAGCCACTTTTTCGATGGGTGACAAATGATCCGCTTGAATAGGGCCTTTACCATCAATGGGGTTACCTAATGCATCAACAACACGCCCAAGTAATCCACGACCTACTGGCACCTCAAGAATACGCCCAGTACACTTACCTTTTTGACCCTCTGATAAGCTACTCGCATTTCCAAGTATAACTGCACCAACAGAATCACGCTCAAGGTTCAATGCCAAACCATAAACGCCGCCAGGAAATTCAATCATTTCCCCTTGCATCACATCGGCTAAACCATGCAATCGGACGATACCATCTTTAACGCTGACAATTGTGCCTTCATTCCGCGCTTCAGAGACGACTTTAAATTGCTCAATTTTTTTTCTGATTAATTCGCTGATTTCAGATGGACTTAATGCTATTTGTTCTGACATGAAAATTACCTCTAAATTAAGCGGCCAAATGGGTGCTCAGTTTATTCAACTGACCTCGTACCGAGCCATCTATGACTAAATCACCGGCATGAATAATGGCCCCACCCAGTAATGATTTATCGATGCTAATTTCAAGCGTGACCTGTCGCTGCAATCGTTTACTCAGGGAAGCAGTCAGATTTTTCTGCTCCTCATGAGTTAATGATGCAAAGCAAGTGACAGAAACGATTAATGTTTTTTCTTGCTCAGCACGCAATGCTTCGTATTGAGCAAATATATCAGGCAATAAAAGTTGCCGACGATTGTCTACCAGTACCCTGACTAAATTTTCAGCGGCTTTACATACCTCGTTGTTGTCATTGCTCGTTGAAACACAGACTGTCATGAGCAGTTGGACTTTTTGATCAATCGTTGTGGCGGGATTAGAGACAAAAGAATTGGCGTCTGAATTCTCAACAAGCATAGCCATGTCCCGTAGAATTATCGACCAATCAGCCAGCTGATTAGCATCCCGTGCATGTTTAAAAATCGCCTTGGCATAAGGTCTTGCGATTGTATTCGTCTCTGACATATCAAATCCCTGCAATCAGATTATCGAGCAAAGCTCGGTTAGCCTTCTCATCCACCTCACGCATCAATATTTTTTCAGCTCCAGCTATCGCAAGCGTAGCCACTTGCTTTTGTAGACTCTCCCTTGCGCGATTAACTTCTTGTACGATATGCTCTTGTGCGATTTTCGCTGATTTCTGAGCTTCTTGATTCGCTGAGTCTTTGGCTTCTTCAATGATCTGTGTTGCTCGACGATTTGCTTTATCAATGATCCCAGCCGCTTCGGCTTTGGCATGCATCAATTCATCTTTGACTCGATGCTGCGCTAGCTCGAGCTCTCGCCTTCCTCGCTCTGCAGACGCTAAGCCATCAGTGATTTTCTCTTGCCGCTCCTCTAAAGCTTTCACCAAGGGGGGCCAAACAAATCGCATGGTAAACCATACAAATGTAGCAAATACCAACACTTGTACAACCATTGTTAAATTGATTTCCAAGGTTACTCCTCCTGTCAATCGAGGCGCCAATGCGCCCTCAAATGGCGTGTTATCAAGATCCCAAATTATTCAAAAATGGGTTAGCAAAGGTGAAGAACAATGCAATACCAACACCAATCATGGTGACCGCATCGAGAAGACCGGCAACGATAAACATTTTTACTTGTAACATGGGTACCATTTCAGGCTGACGCGCAGAACCCTCTAAAAATTTACCGCCCAACAGTCCAAACCCGATCGCCGTGCCTAAGGCACCCAAACCAATCAATAAAGCGACGGCTAGTACGGTCATGCTCTGAACTTGTGCTATTAAACTTGCAGCTTGCATATAAATCCCCTTAGTGGACAATGATATTAAAAAACCAGTTAATGATCTTCATGGGCAAGACTGAGATATACAATCGTTAACACCATGAAAATAAATGCCTGCAGTGTAATCACCAATATGTGAAATATTGACCACACCAATGCCAATATAAACTGTGCAATACCCAATGTGGCCGTTGAACCAAACGATGACGACGATGTGGTATTTAAGGTCAGTAGAGCAATAAGGATAAAAATCAATTCACCCGCATACAAATTACCGAAGAGACGTAATGACAAAGAAATTGGTTTTGCAATTAAACCGACTAACTCTAGCAGTAAATTGAAAGGAATAAGCCATGGACTATTAAAAGGCTGCAGGGTTAATTCTTTAATAAACTTTTTCGCACCTTTAATTTTAAAACTGTAGAAAATAATCAGTAAGAACACAGATATTGACATAGCAAACGTCTGGTTCAAATCATTGGTTGGAACAACTTTGAGGTTATTTACGCCTACCATTTGGCCCAATGCCGGCAATACATCCACCGGAAGAATATCCATAAAATTCATGATGAATACCCAAACGAATATGGTTAATGCTAATGGACCGATGACCTTATTTTTTCCATGGAAACAATCTTTTACTTGATTATCAGCAAAAACAAGCATTAGCTCAGCAAAGTTTTGCAGTTTTCCTGGCACAGCCGTGGTCACCCGTCGCGCACCGAGATAAAACAATAAAAGCGCAAACGTGCCCAGTATGATTGAAAAAAACAGTGTATCTAAATTTAATGTCCAGAAACCGCCGCTAGTACCTAAGCTCATGGTTTTCAGGTTGAGTGTAAGGTACGTTAAGTGGTGCTTAATATAATGTGTATTGGATACCATCTCAGTCACTTTTGGGCCTATATTTATTATCAGTAAATATCAAAGGAGCAAACCAAAAAACCATTTGCACCATTAGATAAACAATAAAAAAAATCAGGGGGATGATGTTAAAAAACTTCAGCACCATTGTAAACAGTAAGATCGATAAAGCAATCTTCAACCCTTCCCCTTTATAGAAGTTGTTGACAATTTTCCTTGCAGCACGGGCTCCTTCATATTGAAACATCTTTCTGGCAAAATAAGCATTCGGTAATGTGCAAACTAGACCGCCAAGTAGTGCTGACATTGCTGCCAGATCACCTGAGACAAACATGCAACCCAGGGCAATCAGTGCTGTTAAAATTAACTGGCAGACCACTAGACGTTTAGCACCTGTTATACCTTGCTGATTTTTCACAGATCCACCTAACAATTCGCGCGGATTATAAAGTAATCAACATGGATAAGCAACGGCTGTTTACACTTTTGTCAAATCAAAATGAAAAAAGTGCCTTTTTATTTAAAAAAATCCCTTGTCAATGCTCTCAGAATAACTTCGCCTGCGTTTTTCAGGTTTCATGCTTCGAACGTCAAAAAGAGGCTTTTTGACATTAAAAATATATCTTCATGAGCGACTAGATAATCATAATGACCCTTGATAAAGTAGTTATATCCCCTCAGGTTAGCCACTTCCTGATTGGGAAAATGCATCGACTGGCCTGGTTAAAACCAGGCCTTTTATTTTTTATTCAAGGTGCTTTATCTGTGAGAGAATAATATTTGAACAGTTTTACAACACGCCTTACTCCTGAACAACTCCTG
>Ga0207083_1130_pt1 | contig 11391 bp, 7 predicted proteins | sample Alteio_BWMinHeat_57_FD_153516 | JGI IMG/M metagenome (GOLD analysis project Ga0207083, IMG submission 153516) | Enriched cells from forest soil in Barre Woods Harvard Forest LTER site, Petersham, Massachusetts, United States -... | ecosystem: Environmental > Terrestrial > Soil > Temperate forest >... | reverse complement strand
CGGGTCAGCGCCTTTTCAAAAGCTTCTATGCCTTCTGTATGCCCGATCGACATAGCATTCAACAGATCGAATTTAGACACAAGCGGGTTCTTACCCAGGGCTGTATCCGCTATCTGGCATTGTGTAATCACATCCAGGTATCTTTCATCCTTATACAATTGAAATGTTTCAGTATACATTTTTTCTGCTTCACTCAGGTTCCCCTCTTTTGAAGTATTGTAACCGGGATTTGCAATGATTTTTGCATACTCGGTTTCAGGATATTTTGTCAGGAAAATATTTTTGTAATAATCTGCTTTGGAAGAATTATTCATAGCCAGGTATAAACGATACAGCTGGTAATAGGTCGTGAGTTTGTATTTATTTTCCGGGTAACGGCTCATCAGTTCTTCAAATGTTTCCGCAGCTTTTGCATTGTTCGCCAGCTGCTCTTTATAGATAGACCCAAGTGCATAATAGGCTTCAATTATTTTTTCATCCGACCTTTTCATTGCGTCTGCAGTAAGCGGCAAGCCTTGCAGGTAGGCTTCTTTGCCTTTTGAAACCGGTTTTTTAGGTGGGCCGGTTTTTTTTGAAGTTGAATCAACGACAGCGTTTGGATCGGTGGAGTTTGTACCTGTGCCATTGCCGTTATTAGCTGTATTTATATCCTCCAGTACTATTTCTTTGTTCGAACGCCTCCAGTTATCCTCGAGTTTTCTGTCGCCCCATTTTTTCTTAAATTCATTTACACCAAAATTTACCGTTGTTGTATTATAAAAATACCACTGCCCGTTATTTTGTCCGCTGTTAGTTGAATTTTGCTGGATCAGCTGATTTACCTGCTGAACCTGCATTATCTGGTTCTGCTTCTCCTCTTCTTTTTTCTTTTCTTCCGCCGCAATTTTCTCTGCTATTTTTTCAATTCTTGCATCCCGTTCCTGGGGATCCAGTTTTGCGAGAGCCTGCAGGCTGTCTTCGTTCATTATTACATTAATATTATGAACCAGTTCCGACAAACTTTTTTTCTTGTTGTTAATCATTTCATAGTTCGGGAAGTCAGGTTTTATAAGTACTACCGTACTATCGTAATACGCCTGTGCCGGTTTATATTGAGCAGCGTCAAAAGAAATATCAGCCAGTTTCAGGAATGCCCTTGCCTTTTGATTATTATCGCTTACGCTTGTTCTGACTGATTTTTTGAGGTAATCGATACAAAGAGGCTTATCCTTTTCTTTTTCCGCAATTTCCGCAAGTGCATAATAGATCTGGTCTAAATGATCCACATTTTTTTCGTCCTTCAGCATTTTAAGCAACTCCTTTTTGATCACTTCCACATTACCGGAGGCAGAAGGATCATAACACTGGGCGCGGTTTATCTGGGCATTGAACGTAAGCTCGTAACCCGGATTGATTTTGATCACGTCCGTATACAAAACTTCGGCTTTTTTATTCTTTCCTAATCTCTGCTCCAGTTGCGCTTCAATAAAAAGATAGCGGGCGCGAAGTTTTCGTTTTTTAGTTAGCGCAATGAGTTTATTCAAGGGCTTTAAAGCTCCTCCGTAATTTTCACGAAGGATAAAATGATACGCTTCTATGGCGGCAAATTCAGCTGCATATTCTTTAGGGAATTTTTTTTCGTCAGCCAGCAGATCGATCTGCGATTCTGCTTCTGAGATACTTCCTAATTCATCATAGGTGCGGACAAGCCACATCATTCCGAGGTAATGGGTCGGAAGCTTTTCATACGTTTTAGCCACATAGTCAAATGATTCAATTGCATCAAAAAATTCCCGTTTCATAAAATGCGCGCGGCCCATGAGGATATAACTATCGTCGATCCATTTGCAGGCACCCGGAATTTCTTTCTTTGCCTTTGTAGTTATAGTATGGCGATGAATAACGATGGATAATTTTTTAATCGCTTTATCCATATCCGGGAAAAGACCTTTGGCTTCTTCAGGACCGGGATAAATAAAAACAGGAATGATTTTACTGAAATCGTCTTTGTGCTTTTTCTCCAGGTTGGTTACATTTTCTTTCAGGATCTCGCCGGCATAAAAATACCCGTTGTAACGCGAAGTCATATTGTGAAAGCCCCTGGTAACGAAGGTGTTTTTTGTAGTGGAACAGGATGCCAGGAACAGCAAAAGCCCTCCAAAAACAAGGGCAAAAGTCATTCTATTCGCTATTTTACTGCTTCTCACGTTATAAAACCGGTTTATATAACGCCGGGGAAACAAAATTATTATAATTTTTCAGATTTAAGGCTTGTTTTCATTGCTATAAAAGGGGTTGGCACGAAGACGCAGTGTACAAAGAAAACAGATTTTTATAGCCTCTGCGAACGTTGCGCCTCTCGAAATTTATGGAGTTGTTGCGCCTCTATTAAAGGCTAAACTCATGTATTTTTCCGATATTTACGCTCCAATGTCGCCAGAAACACCTAAAAAACGCAGGCTTTCCGACCGCCTGCGTGATAAATACAGGCTCGTTATCCTGAATGACTCCTCTTTTGAAGAGAAATTCGTGCTCCGGCTCAAACCCCTTTCCTTGTTTATCAGTGTGGGCGCTACTATCATCTTTCTGATTGTTTTTGTGATCAGTATTATTGCTTTCACGCCCTTGCGCGAATATATTCCCGGCTATGCGGATGTAAAAATGCGCCGTTCACTGATCAACCTGGCTGTTAAAAGTGATTCACTGGAATATGAACTTGTGCTCAAAACAAAATACATTGAGAACATCAATAACGTGATCAGCGGAAACATCAAAGTCGACAGCATTCAGAATAAACCCGATCATTCAAAAGATTACAAAGCATTAGTTAACGCCAATAAACCTTCGAAAGAAGATTCCGTTTTACGCAGTGAAGTAGAACACAAAGAAAAATACAGCCTGGCCGTAGCTGATGGAAAGCCTGCCAATAGCGGGATCTCCAGCTTCTTCTTCTTTACACCGCTAAAAGGAACTGTAAGTACATCTTTTAAAACTTCAGATGAACACTTTGGTGTTGATGTGGTTTCCAAAGAAAACGAAGCGATCAAAGCAACGCTTGACGGAACAGTAATCATGGCTGCGTGGACAACGGAAACAGGCTATACGATTCAGATCCAGCATAGCAATAATCTCGTATCTGTATACAAACATTGCTCGGCTTTAATGAAAAAGACAGGCGCTTTTGTAAAGGCAGGTGAGGTGATTGCAATCGTTGGAAACAGCGGTGAACAAAGCACAGGGCCGCATTTGCATTTTGAATTGTGGTATAACGGAACTCCGATTGATCCGCAGGATTATATGGTGTTTTGAGTTTCAGGTTGTTTAAGAACCGAAATTAATTCCGATCATTACTTATTCTAAAATTGTAATTGAATTTTAAATAATATTATTTGTGAAATCAGATTCTAATAGCCTGAAACCTGAAACCAAAAAACTGGCTCTGCTAGGCTCCACCGGTTCCATTGGCACTCAGGCGTTGGATGTGATCCGTGCTAACCCAAACGTATTTGAAGTAAATGTTCTGACTGGCAATGGTAACGCTGACCTGCTGATCAAACAGGCAATGGAGTTCAATCCGAATACGGTTGTGATTGCGGATGAAAGTAAATTAAAATACGTAAAAGATGCCTTGTTTGACAAAGGCATAAAAGTTTTTGCTGGAAATGCTGCAATTGACCAGGTTGTGCAAATGGACGAGATTGACATGGTGCTCACTGCCATTGTCGGTTATGCCGGACTCGCATCAACGCTCAGCGCGATCAAGGCAGGAAAACAAATTGCATTGGCCAATAAGGAAACACTGGTTGTTGCAGGAGAAATGGTGACTGCTCTTGCTAAAGAACATGCCGTAAATATTTACCCTGTTGATTCGGAGCACTCTGCTATTTTTCAATGTCTTGCCGGTGAGTTCCATAACCCGATTGAAAAAATTTATCTTACTGCTTCCGGAGGGCCATTCCGCGGAAAAGATGAAAATTTTTTAGCTGCTGTCAATAAGTCCCAGGCATTAAAACATCCTAACTGGACAATGGGTGCAAAAATTACCATCGACTCTGCAACGCTTATGAACAAAGGCCTTGAAGTGATCGAAGCAAAATGGCTATTTCATTTAAAACCGGAACAAATTGATGTAATTGTACATCCTCAGTCTATCATTCATTCCATTGTTCAATTCAAAGATGGCAGCATGAAAGCGCAAATGGGATTGCCGGATATGAAGTTGCCGATCCAGTATGCGCTGGCTTATCCAAACCGTTTACCATCAGCTTTTAAACGTTTTAATTTTTTAGATTATCCGAATTTATCATTTGAGCAGGCTGACAAAAAAACATTCCGTTGCCTGGATCTGGCATTTGATGCTATGCATAAAGGTGGCAATATGGCTTGTATTCTCAATGCTGCAAACGAAATAGCTGTGGCAGCATTTTTGCAGGATAAAATTAACTTTCTGCAGATTGCCAGTGTTATCGAGGAGTGCATGAACAAAATCAGTTTTGTTGCAAAACCCGGCTATGAAGATTATGTAACTACTGACAAAGAGACCAGGCTTTACGCACTGGCTCTTGTAAAACAGAAGTTTAATAGATACGAAAACATATGATTACCTTTGCAGAAAACTTAATGAATGGCCAAAAGAATTCAATCAACTTATTAATTCACAAACGAGAAGCTAAGTTTTAAACACTCAGCAATTTAACAATTTAACAATTTTTATTTTAAAATGATCCAAGCACTTCAATTTATATTAAGCCTTTCCATACTGGTAGTGTTGCATGAGCTGGGCCACTTTGTACCGGCAAAATTTTTCAAAACCAAGGTCGAAAAATTTTATTTGTTTTTTGATCCCTGGTTTTCCTTATTCAGAATAAAACGCGGAGAAACTGAATACGGTATTGGATGGCTGCCTCTTGGCGGTTACGTAAAGATCGCGGGCATGATCGATGAATCTATGGATAAAGAACAAATGAAGCAGCCTCCTCAACCCTGGGAGTTCCGTTCTAAACCGGCATGGCAGCGCTTAATCATTATGGTTGGTGGTGTTACTGTTAATGTAATTCTCGGCGTATTTATTTACGCAATGGTTTTATTTGCCTGGGGCGAAAAATACCTTCCGACAAAAAATGCAAAGTATGGGATTGTCTGCGATTCACTTGCACTGCAAATGGGTCTTAAAGACGGAGATAAGATTCTTTCTGTCGATAATAGATACATTGAAAATTTCGACAAAATAAAATCCGAAATTTACTTTACCGGAGCTAAAAGTATCCAGGTAGAACGGGGAGGTCAGCAGATGAATATTCCTGTATCAGAAGATATACTTTCAAAATTAGCAAAAGGCAAAAGCGAGTTTATTGGCCCTGCAACTCCCTGTGGAGTGGATTCTGTTATCCCGGGCTTAGCCGCAGATAAAGGCGGTTTGAAAAGAGGAGATCGAATCATTGCGGTCGACAATAAACCGACTCCTGTTTTTCAGAATGTTTCGAATACCTTACAGCTTTACAAAAACAAAGATGTTGACTTTAAAGTGGTGCGGAACACAGATACCATTACACTAAAAATAAATGTTTCTTCAGAAGGGAAATTGGGCTTTATACATGATTCTGAAAAGTATTTCGACTTTGTAAAATTGAAGTATGGTTTTTTTGAAGCTTTCCCTGCGGGAATTCGTGTTGCCGGCGAGAAGATGACAAATTATATCCAGGGCATGAAAACCCTGTTCACTGTAAAAGATGCGCACAAATCATTGGGCGGGTTTATTACACTGGGCAAAGCCTATTCGCCTACATGGGACTGGCCGCACTTCTGGGAGTTTACGGCATTTTTATCGCTGATACTTGCTATTATGAATATTCTTCCGATTCCCGCTTTAGATGGAGGTCACGTAATGTTTCTTCTTTACGAAGTAATCACCCGTCGTAAACCAAATGAAAAGTTTATGGAGTATGCACAATATGCCGGTATGCTATTATTACTTTCACTCTTGCTCTATGCGAATGGAAATGATGTGATGCGACTTTTTAACAAATAAACTATTATGCTGACTGTGAAAAAACATTATTTAATTCTAAAATCACTTTTTTCTATCGCCTTTCTGCTGTCAGCTATTTCCTTCTTTGCACAAAGTACAACCTATTCGCCTGAAGAAAAGAAAAACCTGCCGCAAACAAATGCTCAACTGGAGGAGCAACACAAAATACTGGTGATCCCGTTTGAGCCAAAATTATACATGTCGGAAATCGATATGTATGTAAACAAGGAAAGCAAATTAAACCAGGCACAGATCCGTCATGCCTTTCGCTCGGGGCTTGATTTTTCTATTGTTGCGGAATTTAAAAAGAAATACAAAGTGCTTTCGCTGATGAATGATTCTGCTGCTTATATACGTGAACAAGGCTATGTCTATCAATCCATCGGTTACAAATATGACTTGCTTCCTTCAACTGAAAATAAAAAAGATAACACTCAGGAGAAACCTAAAATTCAGAATGGTCAGTTAACAGTTACTACCAACGACAAGAAAAAATTTATGAATACACAGATTACTAATCCGAATCTGTTAGGGACATTGAATAAAAAGTACGGTACAGATATTTTTATTTTTATCAATGAGCTGGATCTGAAAACCGATGTGGATAATTCAGGAAAAGCTGCAGCCGGAAATTATGAACGGACTGCAAGTGTCCACTATTCTATTTACGATCTGAAAGGCAATTTAATTACCGCCGGATTAGCGACAAGGAATTTTCCAAACAATGTGAATGATCCCAAAAAGATCGTGAACATTTATCTATCTGCCGTAGCGCAAACAATAGCCGAGAGTTATGCTGCTGCAACTGCTCCTAAAGCAGAAAAGGATCACGGGGTGCTGGAATTTTCTTCTCCTAAAGAGGAGAAGAAATAGCAGCCCTCCATTCGGCACGTGCTTTATCAAACTCTTTTATAATAGCTGTTCTCTGCCGAATCATATCTACAATCAGGGAGTTGCGTGTATAAAACAAATTGATCAGCTTCCAGTCTGAACGGATCTCCGCCACTTTATGCCAGTAATAATAGGCCCCGAAACCCAATACAGGCAATGTAAGTGCGTATATGAATGTATAGGAGGCTACGTGACTCCATTTCCAGGTCAATAGGATCTGTAAAGTATAAAACACGCTGAATGTAATTATCCCGAACGCCATTGCCATCGGACCTTCATATTCTTTATCCTGTGCAATTTTTTTTGCAAGCTGCGAAGGAATTTCAAAAGGCAAAAAATTATTGATCAATCCATACGCATAAACAGGAAAGCCAAGTACAATAAAAAATACAGCCTTCAAATTATGCAACGCCAATGAACGTTTTGGCTCCTCAGAGTTTAGTTGCTTATCCCTTAATCCGATCCGTTGCAGATTTCTGAAATATCCGTCCACCATGGCGCTTACCCGCTCTATACGGGGCATATCGGAGTTCCTGAAATGCTTAACAGTGTCCACTATATTTTTAGTGATCACAAAATCGTCATGCTGCTTTTCAGGTAAAAGTTCTTTAGCAAGTTTTGGCTTATATACTTCTTCTATTCTGTGAACAAGTTCATCTGTCTTTTCATCTTCAATATCAATGATCAGCTTTTCCATGCGTTCACGGATCTTATCAGTAAGTGCGTGTGCAGTTTTAAATGCATCAGCTGAATATTCATTCTTGTATTGACTGACAACAATCGGATCTTCAATATTCATAAACAGATTGCGGTTGAATTTATGCGGTTCCTGGTAATTAAGGCCTGTACACAAAATAGTTACATTCAAATTAAAATCGTTCCTCGCTTCCGCTCCCAATGCAATCCGTGCTGCACCTGTTTTTATTTCTTTTAATTTTCGTTCTGTTAAACTCACTCCTTCGGGAAAGATCATGATCACTCCTCCTTTTTCTAAATGTTCGTAGCATTTAATAAATGTATCATCATTCGAGCCCGTTTTAGCCGGACCATCCTGCTGACGATGTACCGGTATCATATTTAACATACTGAGAACAGGCGCTGCAACTTTCGATTTAAATAATGCACCTTTTGCCAGAAAGTAAATCGGCCGTTTTATTTGTGCCGCAATAACAATCGGGTCCATAAATGTGCTCGGATGATTTGCACAAATTATCATTGGCCCGCTTGCGGGAATAAACGTTTTATTCCGCACTTCTATTTTTTTAAAGAAGACTTTGATGGTGATCTGAATTAATACTTTCAGAAAGCGGTATAACATAGTACGTATTTACTGAGTTTATGCTAAGCAGAGATTTTACTTAATGAGTTCCAGTAGCCTGGAACTATTCCCAAAAGCCGATTTTAATCTGTTGAAACGCTTACTGATCTTATCATTTTCTAAATTCCCAATACTTCCTTCGTGTGTATAAGGAACACTTTTCGGACGCGTAAATTTTCCTTTGGCAATTGTTTCACCTACCTGTTTGTATGCGTCTCTGAACGGAATGCCTTGCATCACCAATTGGTTTACAGCTTCCACACTATACAGATTATCGTATTTTTTGTCGCTGAGAATATTATTTTTTATGGAAATATTTTCCAGCATTAAAATGCTCATGGCGATGCATTCCTGCAATGATCCAATTGCAGGAAAAATGATCTCTTTTGTTAACTGCAGATCGCGGTGATAACCTGACGGTAGATTATTTGTAAGCAAGGTCAGTTCATTCGGAACAGACTGGATCCTGTTGCAACGTGCACGGATCAATTCGAATACATCCGGATTTTTTTTGTGCGGCATGATGCTCGAACCTGTTGTTAGTTCATCCGGGAATTTAACAAAACCAAATTCCTGGTTCATATACAGGCAAATATCGTAAGCGAGTTTACTAACTGTAGCAGCCACATTTGAAATTCCCTGTGCAACAATTTTTTCAGATTTGCCGCGTGTCAGTTGGGCATAGACTGAATTATGATTTAAGGTTTCAAAACCAAGCAAATCTGCCGTCATAGTCCTGTTCAGGGGAAACGACGATCCATAGCCGGCTGCAGAACCCAGCGGATTTTTGTTTACAACATGGTAAGCGGCTAAAAGGATCTCCAGATCATCTGTTAAACTTTCAGCATAAGCTCCGAACCACAAGCCAAATGAAGAAGGCATGGCTACCTGAAAATGTGTATAACCCGGCAACAAATGCTTATTGTATTTTTCACTTTGTTTGACCAGGAGCTTGAAAAGCTGTTCCACATCAGCAACCAATTCTCTTGTCCGTTCCCGGAGAAATAATTTAATATCAACCAAAACCTGGTCGTTGCGTGAGCGGCCTACATGAATTTTTTTACCGGTTTCACCCAGTGCTTCTGTAAGCATGAATTCTACCTGTGAATGGACATCCTCTACTCCTTCTTCTATTTTAAATTTTCCGGCCTTGATCTGTTTATATATTTTTTTGAGTTCTGTCTCTAAATTTTTTAACTCTGCCTTCGTCAAAAGTCCTATGGATGCAATCATTCTCGCATGCGCAATATTTCCCAGCACATCATATTCTGCAAGCTGAATATCAAAAGCAGGGTCATTGCCAATGGTAAATTTTTCAATCTGTTCGTTTGTTTTGTATCCTTTTTGCCAGAGTTTCATATTTTATTTGTTACTTGAGATATATAAATAGACGTAAACAATCCGCAGCATGTATCAGGTTAGAATTTTTTGTAGCAATTTTTGATATATCTCGATCCCTTCCTTTATTTCACTTAATCCAATATACTCATCCGCCGTATGCGAACGTGCACTGTCTCCCGGGCCTATTTTAGCTGAAGGCGCCTTGATGAATGCCTGGTCAGATAAGGTAGGCGAGCCAAATGTTTTTATTCCAAGCGCTGTTGCAGCTTTTACAAGTACGTGATCTTTGGCAATGGAAGACGGCTTCAATCGCGTGGAGCGAACTTCAACTTCTGAATCCAGGTTTTGTTTTAACAGTTCAAGTGTCTCCTCGTTTGTATAAGCATCGGTAGTCCGGACATCAACGGTAAATTCACATGTCGCAGGAACCACATTGTGTTGTGTTCCTGCTTTGATCATGGTCACACTCATTTTAACCGCACCCAACGTTTCAGATACTTTTGGAAACTGATAATTTTTTATCCATCCAATGTCTTTTATTGCTTTATAAATCGCGTTGTCACCTTCATTCCGTGCAGCATGACCGGCAACTCCTTTAGCTGTGCAATAAAGAACAAGTAATCCTTTTTCCGCAACAGCCATTTGCATTTTAGTGGGCTCACCGACAATTGCAAAATCAATTTTCGGAAGTTTGGGTAAAACACTTTCTATTCCATTTTTTCCGGAAATTTCTTCTTCTGCTGTAGCCGCTAAAACAATATTATAGTTAAGATTTTCTTTTTCATAAAAGGAAATGAACGTCGCGATTAACGCCACCAGCGAGGCTCCTGCGTCATTACTGCCTAATCCAAATAATTTATCCCCTTCTGTTACAGGTAAAAAAGGATTTTTACTGTATCCCGCATTTGGCTTTACCGTGTCATGATGTGAGTTGAGAAGTATGCTGGGCTTTGATTTATCAAAATTTTTATTGAAGGCCCAAACGTTATTCTGATCTCTGTGTGATTTTATATTACGGGCCGAAAAAAAATCTTCGATCACACCTGCCGTCCCTTCTTCTTCTTTACTGAATGAGGGCGTGACAATTAATTGCCTGAGCAGTTCAACTGCATCATCAAATAGTTGCATTGATCTTTTTTCAGCCGATGCGGGTTCCAATAGGATTGGTATTGTTTACAAGTGAAGATAGGTGAAATGCGTTACATATATAAACCGAATGAACACCTTTGTCGACAGTCTGAAAAGAATTATCCAGCTTAGGGATCATGCCTTCAAAAATCTGCCTTTTCCCTTTCATGTCTTCATATGTTTCTCTTTTTAATTCGCGTATAAATGAGCTGTCATCATTCACGTCGCGTAAAACGCCGTTCTTTTCAAAACAGTAAAATAAATTCGTTTCGTATTTTTTTGACATTGCTATCGCAAGTGTAGCTGCAATTGTATCCGCATTTGTGTTTAATATATTTCCTTTCCCGTCATGTGTAATCGGGCAAACTACAGGCATTACATCCTGGTCAAGCAAGGAAGCAATAAGTGAAGCATTAACGGAACCATCTTCAATATCGCCTACAAAGCCATAATCGATTTCTTTGACCGGGCGTTTTGTTGCTTTTATCAAGTTGCCATCAGCTCCGCTAAAACCGATTGCATTACAGTTCTTTGATTGTAGTGCGGCAACAATTTTTTTATTGATCAATCCTGCATAGATCATTGTAACCAGGTCAATTGTTTCAGCATCGGTAATTCTGCGGCCTTCAACCATCCTCGTTTCAATTCCCAGTTTTTTCCCTATCTCAGTCGCGATTTTACCGCCGCCGTGAACTAGAATTTTTTT
>Ga0207083_1129_pt1 | contig 11516 bp, 9 predicted proteins | sample Alteio_BWMinHeat_57_FD_153516 | JGI IMG/M metagenome (GOLD analysis project Ga0207083, IMG submission 153516) | Enriched cells from forest soil in Barre Woods Harvard Forest LTER site, Petersham, Massachusetts, United States -... | ecosystem: Environmental > Terrestrial > Soil > Temperate forest >... | reverse complement strand
ATACTATTTAAATAATGGAGATTTGTGATGGCTATTCCACCTGTTGTAACAGTTTATCAGTGGCTACGTAACAAACCGGGCATAGGTCTAATGCTGAGTGACGGTGATTTTGCACCAGATAAACTGGCTGCAGCAAACATGGAGTCTAGACCGAATCTTGATAGTTTCATGAAATACTCGCGAGTTAGGACGTTAAGATCAAAGCGCAAAGTCATTGATGTGGAATTAGAGGAGTCAGTCTGGTTTGATGACTATTATGATTATGCCGGATTAAGTGATTTTATTCAGTTTATCCATCACCAGATTACAGAAAAGCATCACCACCCATTGCAAGTGACCCTGGACTACCTACTACTGCATCCAACAGCAGCCAGCTCGTTAGAAAAATTTTCCACACTGTTTGCAGCTTGGATGGCGTCAAATCCCGTGGATGCGATAGCCTGGTATGAAGATGAGGGAATTCAAGAGAAACTATTATTAATCCATCAAGAAACCCATGTTGGCTTGGGAAAATTGCTTGTCGAACACTATCTGCAAGAAGCGAGGATACTGTTTCAATCCGTTGCTCATCCATTGGGGTTAATCCCCTTATTTGCAGAACATTACGACAACCCACAACGGATGGTTGCGTTTATCATTGGCCTGCTGGAGCAAAAAGTTAAAGCGGGGGTGATTGTTAAGAGCGGTCTTCTCCATGAATATTTGCTTGGGAATATTTACCGCATGGGTACGGATGATAATCCAGTGAAACAACTCTATCGTTACTTAGACGCGTTTCCCATTGCCAAATCTTTAGTGAAAAAAGCTAAAACGACTTCGGTCAAGACGGCGCAAGGGGCCAATGAAACGTTTATCAATTACGCTCTTAATGGTGGGGAGCATTCTGGTAATGAACCGCAAGCGTTATCGTGTATTCAACTATCTCCCATCTCATTTGATGCAGTGCCAAAACCCGCCGCCTTTAAGACCTTTCATCGTTTATTTGGCCAACGGTTTTTATTCAATCTTCTGAACTATTACCGTGCTAGCCAGCATGCAGACGTGAAACACGTTTTAGAGCACCAATTCAACCATCTTGCCGATGTTGGCCTATCGGCACAAGAACTCATGCAATTATTAAATGAGCTAGCAAGAGAGAACCTCAAGTCTCTGCTGAGAACGATGGCTGAGCTCCTGGACGAGACAACCATCAATACGCTCATCGAATCGGGTAGCTTTGCCATATTTCACTTAATCCCCTTCAAACCGGCTTTGTTCAATAAACTCAATGCGGTACAAGTTCAACGCTATATTGCAAGCATCAAGACTCACGACAATCCATTTGACCAATTGATCTTATTGAGAACGATGTTACGTCAACTTAAGCGTATAGGCAGTGACGAAGAAACCACTGCGTTGCTTTTCGATAAAATAATCCATACGCTCATGACCAACCCTAATCTGGATGATAGCCGCCTCATTCAAGTCCTGAAGACAGTTGCAGCTACTCCCAACTGTAGTGCTTTATTGCAACAACATGCCGTGGCACTGACTGCGCAATTAAGTCAGTTGATTCAGGGGGTGATCACCTCAGAAGCAGGACTAACCCCAGACACGTCCCAAGACCTTACCGATGCTTGGCGAAATTTATCCAGGAAAATGACTGTATTAAAAGAAATATCACCGGATTTAGCAGGCGACTTTCCGCGCGATAAGTATGCATTTTATATCAGTGTGGTAAAAGCCGCGGTACGTGCCCATGAAAAAGTCCAATCTGAATTGAAAGCTGTCTCATTAGACTATCAAATCATCCCCCTTAACTTGCAAGCCACACTCAGCAACTTCTTTCCAGTGGTTGAAGAACGAGAGCAATTACAGAACTATCCCGAAGATTCTATCAGTGAGTACGAACGAACGCTGATTGAATGCTTAGCAACTATGGATAACGAAACACTTTGGGCTCAGACTATCCAAACGCTTGAATCCTCACCCATCAACCGTTTAGATTGGACAGCAATACATTATGGCGACAATACCATTGTTGAATTAGCAAAAAAACAAGGGAATAACCCACTCATCCAATACTTACTAAAAGAAAATAAACTTAAATCTGCAGCAATAAGTCGCTTATTGAAAATCGATATTGCTGCAGAACAATGGGACACCGTCAAACAACTTATCTATTTAACTCAAGAGAGTAAACCTGATCTCGAATCCGTTAGTGAAGCTTTGGTTGCCGCAAGCAAAGTAAATCAATTAACTTATTTGTTAACTTCTGAGGCATTTACTTTACAAGAACAAGGATTCTTTCAAAGAAAACGACAAAAAATAAAACTTCCCATTGATCTTCCCGTCGAGCCGGCCCCATTGCTCGCCTTATTGGTCGCGCACGGCAATGAAGAAACCATAAAACGGCTGTTTACATTATTGCCCGAGTTACTTAAATCGCTAGTTACTCTTACCTATGTCACCGATTATTCAAACCGCATCTTTACTAAGATTTCACCCTTTCAATATGCGCTCTGGACGATGGATTGGCACATGTGGGACATGATGTTGGATTCATTGCTGCAAGCATTTAATGAAGGTTATACTGAGGCAGAAGCGATAAGAGAAGAAATGCTCAGGCAATATAAAGAGGTTGTTGGTACTCATGGAGTTGATTACACCTTAAATGGCGAGACCATTCGAGCTGAGCCCCATTTTGATGTGGAACCACTCATCAATGCTCTGGATACGTATGTCAATAGCTTTGATAGTTGGGATTGGCAGAAACGGGAATGGTATTGGTGTAAAGTCATAGGCCAGTTGCAGCGCCTAGTTCCTGTTCACATTGCTAAACAATATTGTGATGAAAAATCATTTGATGATGGAAAATTATTCCCTTGCTCGAACTATTCCCAGTCTCTGAAGATCTATAACTTTCTCTCCAACGACATGGAGTCGTGGTTCCCACTTTCAAGGTTGGGTTTAGATTTTGCGATATACGCGAATGCCTACGGTGGCGGTGGGGCCTTCGGCGCGCGGGCCGGCCCGGAGCAGAATTCAAGGGGTAATTTGGAGGCGTTATCCGTCCTGTGTAAAGTAGGAACTGGCAATATTGCTACACTCGGCGAACGTCTGGCAATACCATTAGACAATCAAGATTTAGAGACGAACTATCTCGCGTGCTTTGCGCAATGTTCTTGAATGTGGAACAGTCAAGCTGGTAAATAAGAACTACAGAAAAGGACGTTCTGTTTGAACAATTGAAAGATAAGATTAAATTTATAAATTGTGCTAACACGTTTGCCAATATCCTTGAGTACCTTACAGAAGAGCAAAGATCATGGATTTTTGAGAAGACTCAAGATAAAATTATAAGTTTTATTACCGATTTTTATGATTTAAATACCGTATATAAGTATCTTTCTGTCGAACAACGATTATTCGTTTTTGAGAGAATCAAGGGTAAAATCGCTAACATGTTTACTGATTTAGCTATTTCAGGATCTAAAGCTAATTTAAAAAGTTGGAAAAGTTTCTTCCAACTTCTTTCGCCTGAGCAATATCAAGAATGTATTGAAATTTGTAAAAACGAGCTATCAAAGATATACCTATCCCGTGGATCTTCAAAATTTGATTTTCGTAATTGCAATCGAATGTTAAGCTTTTTGTTTTTAAATTTGGATAGCTCGCAACAAAATATGCTTTTAGATTGTGTAATGAGAAGCTCGTTGAAATGACCGAAGTGCAGCGTGCAGAACTAAACATTCAAAAACAGTTATCAACTATTAAAGATAATAAAGTATGCGCTGATGATAAATTATTATTAAATTATGTTAATGAAAAGCAAACAGAATATGAATCCTTTTCTAATCCAGAGCAACTTTTTAAATTAGAAAAAGAGCTTAAAGATATTGCAGCCAGTGTGTCTTCTAAAGAGGTTATTGCTGTCAAAACAAGTATTGATGATATGCGTTCCCAACCACATTCTCGTTGGTTGTCCCATCATAATAGAAGAAATACTAGGGCAGCAGCTGTGGAACAGGCTTTATGTTTAACTAAACTAGAAGACCGTGGGAGTGTTCTAAGTAGTTCTGAAGCAAACCCCGTGCAAGAATCCTTAGCAGCCCACGGATGGCTAAAGATTGTAAGAAAAACTTCTGCAGGAGGTATTGACTTAGCCCATGCCTCACACTGGTATAAAAAAACGTTAGAAGCATCGAAAGAGACGAAACAGCTGTCAACTGTTGGCATTTTCCCATGCTAAAATCCGTCATATGAAAGGTATCAACATCGTTTCTTGCTTAGTTCGATACAGTGATATCGCTTTACCTATTGGTTATGAAATGGGGTTACATCTGGACATGCACTCAAGAGGATAGCCCCACTTACTCACCCGCACCCACCTGCCGTCTCAAATTTATAACTCAAATGTTCGGCTGCTTTTTGCAGCCAAACCATAAGAGGTTACTTTTCAGAGAAATGAAGAATATGACAAAGGACATGGCCGACTAAAAACGCGTCGTTGCACTGTAACAAAATTCCTACTACCCATACCTAATGATAACTAAAAAATACTCAAATTTTATTTTTTTAATCTATAATTAACAAAGAAACATGGTTATTGCGAAGGATTTATGAAAACTATCATTAAGCAGAAATATGCAGATCAAGATAAAATAAAATATGAAGGGTATAGAAGTAAATTTATTTTGAAGGGGATGTTTATTTTTGTCATAGCCCTGTTTGTGACTAAGGATGGATTTTCAAATCCACAAAAAAATGTTTTTCAATCTCAACCCATTTTCGGACGTTGGAACAGTGAAGGGTTTGATACAGAATATCCAGAAGGTGATAGACCAAAACCATCAAATCCTTCAAACAAATCTTACAAAATTACCTATTATTATCTCCCGGTAGAATCTGATGTTGGTACGCTTGAGGGTTATGGTTGGCCAGAAAATTACGGTACTTCAAATAGCCCAACAGAGATTAAATTTACCGATAAAACCAATAAAATGGTCGACCATGCTTTTGCAAGAGCAATCTCATGTGAAGGCTCTGGTGTAACAAGAGATGGAACCATCGTAAACTTACAAACCAGTAACAGTAATTGTGCTGGATTGATCAGTTGTTTTTATAAATTAGGCCCCAATTGCCTGAAAGGTATGGGAGCTTGGCAAGTTCCTCTCATACCTTACAGAACCATCGCATCAACCAACGGGAATCACATGGGTGAAGAAGTATATATTGATGCCTTTAGAGGAAAGATTATGCCAAACGGAATGATTCACGACGGTTATTTTGCTATTGGTGATTACTGTGGTAGTTGTTCTGATTTGAATCATTTTGATGTTTTTATTTATCAAGCCAATCAGTTAGATTTCTTTGAGAGCATTGTTCCAAGTAATAATAAAACACAAGGTCTACTAACCGGCAAAAAATACTCCATAGATTTTGCCGAAGGTTACTGTGCTCAATCTGGTGATTGCAGTACTGCTGACGTGTTCTAATGGCACGAAGCATCATATTAATTTCTCTGATAAGATAAGAATTGACTCTCATTCATAGGAGTTCAATGGTGTCTCAACGATATTACAGTCTAATAATTACGATTATTAATGCTCTATTTCTATCTACGAATGTTTTTAGCTGCACTACTGTTTTTGCAAATGACAAATGTTACTAAAAAGATATATTTTTTTAACTCAACCTCAGCACCAAACATAATATGGTTTGATTTAAATAAACTCAATTTTTTAGAAAATGCTCCTATTTTATCTATGAATCCTGTTGATGTTCACTTAGAGGGGGATGTTACAAATAAACTTTTAAGGAAATAATTTTCATCTTGGTAAATTTATTTTTTTATATGGTCATTATCCACGCATCGATCATAATAGAGCTGCTTAATCCCTCGATAAAATGTCCCTTGCGAGTTAAAAAAAGCAAACAATAACCCCTCTTTTCCGTCGAGAAAGCCACGTTGCAAAACATAACATCGAAAAAACATCCATGAAGCACCACATATAGTCTTGAAAAGATTGGTCTGTTTTTTTTCATCCAATCTTGTTTTTGCACTGCAGGATGAGTAATGATTTATTTTATACAATAAATGACTAATGTCTCGAACCCCATGGTGAATGATCGCGGATCGCAATTTACCAATTTTTGTTCCCTGGGGTAAAAGAATTTTTTCATGAACGATGTCTTTGCTAAAACCGGCATCTTTTCGTTTAAATAAGCGAATGTGGCGTTTAGGGCTTGAGGAATAGCGCAACAACTTGTCATAGAAACACATGCGAATGGGGACGCGATAGGCATCGAAATCATTGACTTTGATCGCATGGATGATAGCTGACCTCAAATGATTATCAACCGACTCATCCGCATCGAGATTCAGCACCCAATCACCTGTCGCATAATCTAAGGCACGTTGCTTTTGCACACCATACCCCTGCCATTCACTCCATTTTGTTTCAAAAACCATATCGGTAAATTCTTTGGCAATAGCGACTGTGTTATCTTCACTGCCAGAATCTAACACAATGATTTCATCAGCCCATTCCACCGATGAAAGGCACCGTCTGATATTCGCTTCTTCATTTTTGGTAATGATAACAACGCTTAGCATTTTTTAATCAACAGATGAAGTCATCAACATGAGTGGTTCATTGCATTTTAACCAAATATTAACGGAATTGTAAGACTCTGCATAAACCTTAGAACCCATCTTTTTGCAATGCTACTAAAATTGAGGCAGCTCTAGGCATACTGATCATGATAGCACTTATAAATAATATACGATCAGGGCAATGATATGGAATAATTAAAGGTGATCTCAACGAAATTAACACACACCCTCTCGATGATCTAAAGTATCAAAGTGTAATTTTCCATCTTTCATGTTTAACACCACATGGCCACCATTGGCTAATTTCCCAAATAATAGCTCCTCAGCTAATGGTTTTTTGACATTTTCTTGAATTAATCGTGCCATGGGTCGTGCACCCATGGTTTTATCATAACCATGCTCAATTAACCATTCACGCGCCGCTTTTTCGACCTTAAACGTCACGCCTTTATTGAGTAATTGCTCTTCCAATTCAATGATAAATTTATCTACAACCAAGCCAATGGTTTCTGCATCCAAGGATTTAAAATTAATGATTGCATCCAAACGGTTTCTAAACTCAGGACTAAATTGACGTCTTATTGCATCTAACCCATCATTACTATTGTCCTGTTTAGAAAATCCAATGGAATTTCGACTGATCTCACTGGCACCAGCATTACTGGTCATCACTAAAATCACATGACGAAAATCGGCCTGTCGTCCATTGGTATCGGTCAATGTACCATGATCCATGATTTGTAAAAGAAGATTAAACACATCGGGATGTGCTTTTTCAATTTCATCGAGTAACACCACTGAGTGTGGATTTTTATGAACCGCTTCGGTCAACAAACCACCCTGATCAAAACCCACATATCCAGGAGGTGCGCCTATTAAACGAGACACCGTATGTTTTTCCATGTATTCTGACATATCAAAACGCAATAATTCGATACCCAAAACATGAGCCAGTTGTTTGGTCACTTCGGTCTTACCCACACCTGTTGGGCCTGCAAAAAGAAAGCTTCCTACAGGTTTCTCTGGCTCGTTCAAACCAGACCGAGATAATTTAATGGCGGATGCTAATGCCATAATGGCGTCGTCTTGCCCATAAACCAATAACTTTAAATCACGCTCAAGATTTCGCAAAGTATCTTTGTCGCGAGAAGAAACCTTTTTAAGCGGAACTCTGGCAATCTTAGCGACCACGTTTTCAATTTCAGCCACACTGATAATTTTCTTCCGCTTATTGGCTGTCAATAAATTTTGATAAGCACCCGCTTCATCCACCACATCGATGGCTTTGTCAGGTAAAAACCGCTCATTAATATATTTTGCCGATAATTCAGACGCCGCTTTAAGTGATGGAATTGAATATTTAACCCCATGATGAGCTTCAAGACGCCCCTTCAATCCTTTGAGAATTTCAAACGTTTCTTCAATGGTAGGTTCACAGATATCAATTTTTTGGAACCGTCTTGCTAATGCCCTATCCTTCTCAAAAATACCCCTATACTCTTGATACGTGGTTGAGCCGATACATTTTAACTCACCATTAGCCAACAAAGGTTTGATGAGATTAGAAGCATCCATCACACCTCCTGACGCAGCTCCCGCACCAATGATGGTATGGATTTCGTCAATAAATAATATACCACCCTCTTGCTCACCTAATTGTTTTAACACCGCTTTTAATCGTTTTTCAAAATCACCTCTGTACTTGGTTCCCGCCAATAATGCACCTAAATCCAAGGAGTATACAATGCATTTACGAATGGCCTCCGGAACTACGCCATCAACGATTCGACGGGCTAATCCCTCAGCAATCGCTGTTTTCCCGACACCTGCTTCCCCCACTAGCAATGGGTTATTTTTTCGTCGTCGACATAACACTTGTACTGTTCGTTGGATTTCCTCATGGCGACCAATTAAAGGATCAATTTTGCCTAAACGTGCGCGTTTATTTAAATTCATGCAATAGCTTTCTAGGGGAGATTCATTGCCTTCGATCCCCATCATGTCTTCATCCATGGATGAGTTCATGCCATCATTCATGTCATTGTTTTGATATTTGGATACACCATGAGAAATGTAATTAATCACATCCAATCGGGTAATGTTCTCACGACGCAAAAAATAAACAGCTTGACTTTCTTGTTCACTAAAGATGGCTGCTAATACATTTGCACCACTTACCTCGGTTTTTCCGGCTGACTGCACATGAAAAACAGCCCTTTGTAATACCCGTTGAAAACCTAATGTAGGTTGTGTTTCACGATCTAGCTCATCATTTGGAATTCTAGGCGTGGTTTCATCAATAAACTCTATCAAATCACGTCTTAGAGCATCAATATTGGCATCGCACGCTTGTAATACATTACCAGCAGCTGGATTATCAAGGAGCGATAGCAATAAATGTTCGACCGTCATAAATTCATGACGTTTCTCTTTTGCTTCTTTGAATGCTAAGTTCAAAGTAAACTCAAGCTCTTTATTTAACATGATCGTTGCTCCTATCCAACTACCACCGTTACACCGGCTCCATACTACACAGCAATGGATGTTGGTTCGTTCTGGCATATTCATTAACCAGTACAACTTTAGTTTCTGCTATATCACGTGTAAAAACTCCACAAACAGCTCTTCCGAGAACATGAACTTGAAGCATTAATTGGGTAGAAACCTCCTCACTCATATGAAAAAAATGCTTCAATACATTCACAACAAATTCCATCGGTGTATAATCATCATTGATTAATACCACTTTGTATTTTCTAGGCTCCTTAAGCTCAGCGACTGCTTCCGATTCAGTGACCGATTTCTCGCGAATCTCTGTTAAAAATTGCCCGTTCATTTCAACACCCTTATACTCTTTTTATAGACTTACATCATGCTTTTGACCAGTAAAAACTGCATTTATCCTTACCTTTTTTTCACGCTTGAGATAATCAAATTCATCCTGGTTACTATCAACCCACTTTGACTACCCTACGTTTTGTTTCTATTTTTTGGCTTGAGGACATCTATGAGAAAGATGCCACTCAAACCGTCATCCATTTTTTATTCTCTACATATGTTTAATTATAGCTTGTGAAAACCCACTGCAGGAGACTAATGTTGCATTTTCCATAAGACGTTCAAAATCATAAGTGACAGTTCTCGCTTCAATAGCACCTTCCATGCCTTTAATCACAAGATTTGCTGCCTCTACCCAACCCAAATGACGAAGCATCATTTCAGCCGATAAGATTAATGAACCTGGATTAACCTTGTTTTGTCCAGCATACCTTGGGGCAGTCCCATGGGTCGCTTCAAATACCGCAACTCTATCTCCTAGGTTAGCACCCGGGGCTATTCCAATGCCACCGACTTGGGCCGCCAAGGCGTCTGATATATAATCTCCATTCAAATTGAGTGTGGCAATAACACTGTACTCTTCAGGCCTTAATAAAATTTGTTGAAGAAACGCATCGGCAATAACGTCCTTAATAATAATTGGTTGACCTGTTTTGGGATTGGTTAATTGCATCCAAGGTCCACCTTGATACTCTATTGCACCAAAATTTTCGCTAGCCACTTGATATCCCCAATCTTTAAAAGCACCTTCGGTATATTTCATGATATTACCTTTATGCACTAAGGTTACTGAGTCTCTATGATTATCAATGGCATATTGAATGGCCGCTTTAACTAACCGAAAGGTTCCTTCTTTTGAAACCGGTTTAATCCCTATACCGCAATGTTCTGGGAAGCGGATTTTCTTAACACCCATGTCTTGTGTTAAAAATTGAATCACTTTTTTTGCTTCAACTGAATCAGGAGCCCATTCTATACCTGCATAAATATCTTCTGAATTCTCGCGAAAAATAACCATATTTGTTTTCCAAGGCTCTTTGAGAGGGCTGGGGGTGCCTTTAAAATAGCGAACAGGTCTTATGCAAGTATATAGATCTAACACTTGACGAATAGTCACGTTTAACGAGCGAATTCCACCCCCCACTGGCGTTGTCAATGGGCCTTTTATTGAAACAACAAATGCTTTTATGGCTTCTAACGTTTCATTTGGAAGCCATTGATCAGGGCCATAGACCTGGGTTGCTTTTTCACCCGCATAGATTTCCATCCAAGCAATTTTCTTTTGATTAGCATATGCTTTTTCGACAGCTGCGTTAACCACTTGAATCATAGCTGGTGTGACATCAACACCAATGCCATCACCTTCGATAAAAGGAATAATGGGATAATCAGGAACATTGATTGATAAATCAGGATTTACCGTAATGGGTTGACCTTGGGCGGGTACTTGAATATTTTTAAATGTCATGGACTACTCCGTCTAATTAAAGACGGGGATCATAACATAAAGTGCTCTCGCCAAGTAATCGTATGAACGGCCAAAATAACAAACCCAGGAATGCCGCCCCCACAACCATCAAGAGTCCGTTGCTATGGCCCATGTAAGCATCCATTAAGAAAACAGTCCATTGATAGACGAAACAAAACAGACCCACTAACATCATCTGCTGTAATATGGAAAAAAAATTAAACCGTCTAACTTTACTTGCAGCAAGCCAAGTGGTCAAAATCAAGGCAAATGCATGTTCTCCCAGTGCAGTAGATAACAATACATCCAAACATACACCCACAAAGAGTAAAATAGATATATTAAAATATTGTGGTAAATAGAATTGAACATACAAAATAAAAAGTAACACCCACGGGGGTTTGAAACCAGCAATGATATGAGGTAATGGCAAAATAGTTAAAACACACGCCAATAACAATAAAAAAAATAATCGAATCTTTAGCTTAATCATGCGTTCTTATCCATAACACACATCCGCTCATTAATTTGTTCTGTAATGATTGCATGATCTTCTTCGGGCCAAATCACTAACACGAGCCGACTACGATTTAATAAAGCTATCGGTTTGAC
>Ga0207083_1128_pt1 | contig 11517 bp, 6 predicted proteins | sample Alteio_BWMinHeat_57_FD_153516 | JGI IMG/M metagenome (GOLD analysis project Ga0207083, IMG submission 153516) | Enriched cells from forest soil in Barre Woods Harvard Forest LTER site, Petersham, Massachusetts, United States -... | ecosystem: Environmental > Terrestrial > Soil > Temperate forest >... | reverse complement strand
TTTTTATATTGACATGCACTACCTGTTGCGCTATAAAATCCGTCCATGTGGCTTTCAAAATGTGTTCAACGATTGATTTTTACAGGTATTTTGACGTTTGCGAGCGGGAGTTTTGCCCAAACCAATGCCCTGCCCCAAATCTACGCGGTTGATGCTACGAATTACCTCAACCAGCAGGTCGTGGTCATTGCCAAGGTGGTTCAACTGGCGTTTCGCTCCAATATTTGGTTGATGCACCTGGACCAAAAATATCCCAATTCGCCGCTGAACGGCACCATTCGCAAGGTGTACACGAATAACTTTCTCAACATCGAGGATTACCTCGAGCAGCGGGTGCAAATCACCGGCCGTATCACGGAGAACAAAGGGCGGCTCGAACTGGCGTTGACCTCCACGAACCAGATTAAAATCCTCGGCCCGAATGACATGATTCCAGCGCCGATGCCGGTGGTTGCCCAAGCGCCAGCGATCGTGGCTCCATCCGGGTTGGTGACAAACGTTCTGGCCGCGGCAACCCCAGCCATCGCAAACGGAGAGGACCGGGCGGGCCGCACGCTGGATTGGATTCTGGGATTGCTGGCGGTCATCAGCGTGTTGATGGCGTCTGGAATTTTCATGTTCTGGCGGCGCCAGGCTGATTATGCGCGCAGCCTGCTACGCCCCCCCGGCGCACTGGCGCAGTTGCCGGAAAGCACGACGCCGGATGCGCAGTCGGTGGAGGCATGGAAAGAGCGGGCGCTCGTGGCCGAGGCAATGGCGGGCAAACAGGGAGAAATACTCCGCGAAAAAATGATTCCAGAACTGGCTGAATTCGCGAAACAGAGCCTGGTGCAGGGTCTTTATGCGCAGCGCAATGTGCTGCTGGAGACGCAACGCAAGGCGCACCTGGCGCTGGCGGAACTGGAATCAAGGCTGAACACGCTGCAAGCGCCGCTGCACGAGCGGATCCGGGCTTACGAAAAACGCATTGCCGAGCTGGAAAAAGAAGTGGAGACGCAGGGCGAGGAAATGCGCGAACTCAGCCGCGCCACGCTCACGCTGGTGCGGAAAAAATTGGAGGAAGAACGCCGCAGCGAGCCAGGCGCGCGTCTGCAAAGCCGCTTCAACTGACTCGGGGAAACACGGAAGTTTTTTGCGACGGGCCATTCAGCGGGCAAATCCAAACGCACGGAGTCAGAACATCGCTGACACTTTTGGTGAACGGCGGCGGCGATAGACGACTTGGGCGCATGGCTGCATGGAACAGGTAGCATTGCAAAGCGCACTGAAAATTGGAACCGGCATGTTGCGAGTTGCATTACTTCATGGCTGCCCGAAGCAACAGTTTTGACACAAATGCCAGTTATATAACGGGACCCCAAACAAAATTCGGTGGCATGGCACCAGCTTGACACAACACCGGTTTAAAGGTGTTTTTGGCGAAAGCGCCACATGCCCGGAACCTTTTCGGACTTCAACCCTCTTACCAAGTGCAAAAGCAGGCACAACAAAACAAAGGAGACATCGTATGAAAAAGCAACAAAATCGAGTTTTAACATGCAGTGGAACCTGGTGTTCCATCCTCGCCACCGTTGGCGTCATGGCCCTGGCAGGCACGGCTTCGGCCGGCAAAATGAAGTTGAACCGTGAGTTCAATGAACGTGGCAACATTACGATTGCCGACCAGTTCAACAATCGCGTCATCGAGATTACCCCGTCGGGCAAGATCGTCTGGTCGTTTGGGCTTGGCCCGAATGACTTTAGTGACAAGTCCATTATCGGCGTCAACGATGCCCAGCGCGTCGGCGATTTTACATTGATGGCCGGGACGGGCACGCCGCCCGGGGTGATTCCGCAGGCGACCAACGGCGCGGCGGACAATCGCGTCATCCTGGTGGATCCCTTCGGCAAAATTGTCTGGCAATACGGGCAATTCGGCCTGTCCGGTTCGGGGTCGAACCTGCTGAACACCCCGGTCCAATGCACCTGGCTCCCGAATGCGCACGTGCTCATCACCGACCAGGGCAACAACCGGATCATCGAGGTGAATTTGAAGAAGAAAATTGTCTGGTCGTATCCGGGCTCAAACACGAACGCCTCCGACCAGCTTAACGCCCCCAACTCGGCCGAACTGCTGGAGAACGGCCACATCCTGATCGCCGACGAACTCAACAACCGCGCGATTGAAGTCACGCGCGACGATCAAATCGTAGCCACCTTCACCGCCACCAACTCGGTCAGCATCGTCGCTTTCGCCAGCCGCCTTGAAAATGGCGACACACTGCTGACCGATTCCGGCAATTCCCGCATCGTGGAAGTGAATGCCTCGGACAATCCGGTCTGGCAATACATCACCAACGGCGACACCAACAGCGTACCGTCGCCGCTGCCGACCCGTGCCGTGCGGCTCAAAGACGGCGATACACTGATCAGCGACCAGTTCAACAACCGCGTTATCCGTGTTGATCCGGCTGGGATGATCGAGGCGAGCTACGGACTTCCGCTCGCGGGTGGCGGCCCCATCGGGAACAATGTCGGCTATGACACCCACACCTCGCAGTTGGGGCTGTATTCGCCATACGATGCGAAAGTGGTTGGCGACTACACCGGTTTGACACCGCCTGACGCCGAGGATGGCGATCACAAATAATTAGAGCGTTTTCAGAAATACTGTAGCCGCATGCGTGCAGAATCTTAGTTCTGGGGAGCGCGCCCGCCCCGGGCGCTGTTTTCCGGCCCTCGCGGAAAACCACGCGCGCAAGAGACGCTCCCAAAGAATTCGCCCGGATATTCCGCACCCAAACGCCCGTTTTTTGCGGCTACACTAAAACTTGAAACGCCCTAGCCGCCTTCACCAACAGATCATTACAGGACTCCCGGTGCCCGTCACGCCGGGGGTCTTTGGCTGCAAGCATGGACCGACATGGCGGTTTGGAAACCGGCGCTCTATAACGGGCTGGCTTCCGATGCAAGTGTTTCGTTCGGCAACAGCCAGGGGAAGTTTTAGGCAACTCCAAATTCCTTTTCCATTCACGGAAAACCGTGCATAGTGTCGCCCTGATTAGTTGTTCGCATTTCCATTGGACGCATCCGTAGCTCAATTGGATAGAGCATTTGACTTCGGATCAAAGGGTTGCAGGTTCAAGTCCTGCCGGATGCACCAAATCCACCAAGGGAGAAAAACTCAGGTTGGGACAGGGTTTCAGGGGTTTCATGCAAATTCGCCGTGCGGCACGCGATAAAAGTTTGTGCGTTTTTCCAATCGGCGGTTGTTATATTTTCAAATGAACATGACCGATGGCGAACTGCTCCAGCATTATGTGCGCGACCATTCCGAACCGGCGTTTGTGGAACTGGCCACGCGCCATATCAACCTCGTTTATTCGGCGGCATTGCGGCAGGTCAACGGCGATGCGCACCTGGCGGAGGATGTCACACAATCGGTGTTCACTGATTTGGCCCGCAAGGCGGCGAAGCTGGTTTCCCACACGTCGTTGACGGGATGGCTCTATACCAGCACGCGGTTTGTGGCCGCCAATATTCGTCGCACGGAACAACGCCGCAACGTCCGCGAACAGGAAGCCCACGCCATGAACGCCATTCTTTCCCAACCCGAACCACAGCCCGATTGGATGCAGCTAAGTCCATTGCTCGATGAAGCCATGCACAAGCTGGACAATTCGGACCGGGAAGCGGTGTTGTTGCGGCATTTTGAAAATTGTTCCTTCGCCCAGGTTGGCGTCAAAATCGGGCTGACGGAAAACGCCGCGCGGATGCGCGTGGAGCGGGCGCTGGAAAAACTGCACGACATCCTGACGAAGGAAGGGGCGGCATTGACGGTGGTGGTGTTGGCGGGACTGTTGAGCACCAATGCCGTGGGCGCAGCCCCGGCGCATCTCACTGGCAAGGTGGTGGGCGCAGCACTGGCAGGCACGGCCACGGGCGGAGCGCTGGCCGGCTTTCTATCCAGTGCGCGGGCGGGTTTAAAAGCCAAGATGGCGCTGGCCGGGGTGGCGGCTGTGCTGCTGGGCGTGGCGGGATTTGTTTATGAATCACGCAACACAGCCGCCGCCGGACATGATCAGGATCAAGCAAGGCCCGCCACAACAGTTGCCGTCGCCTCGGCGATAATCGCCACTGGCATTGCAAACTCCAACAACGTGCCGGCCACGAATGCGCCAGTGGTTGCGGCAAAGAAGCCCCGTGTACGTGACGGCCTGAATCTTCACCTGAACTTGGTGACGGTAGACAGCGGAAAGCCCATCCCCAATGTGCCGATTGAGTATCGCGGCTGGGCGGGGGGAAAGTTCAAGGGAAAGCATTTCACGACGGATCGATTTGGCGAATGCGATGTGGATTATCCAACCAATATCACCGAACTAGAACTCACCACGCGCAAGGACGGATTTACCGACACGCAACTGCTTTGGCGTCCGCCGAACGGGGAAAAGATTCCCACGAATTATATCATGCGAATTGACTGGCCGGTGGCCATCAGCGGACAGGTGGTGGACGCCGATGGCAATCCGGTGGCAGGCGCAAAAGTGGGCTGGAACCACGAGGACGACCCGGCCAGCATCAAACTTCCGCAGAACCACAATTTTGGCTGGATTGAAACCACCACTGACGAGAATGGAAAATGGCGCATTAACCGAATAGCTCAGGATATGATTTCGAGGATTTATGGGAGCGCGAGCTGTTCAAATTATGTGGGATCGGCCATGGTTTTTGTGGGACAGGACCGGGCGGCGGAAAAACAGCTTCGCGATGGCACCCATGTTTTTAAATTGGGGCGGGCGGTAACCATCACTGGAATTGTGGTGGATGGCGGTGGCAATCCGGTGTCCGACGCCAATGTATTTGTGGGAACGGTGGGAGAGTCTGGCCGCCGAACCAGAAAAACCCAAGGCGATGGCACTTTCTCCATCAGCGGCTGCCCGCTGGGCAAGCAACTGGTCACCGCCAAGGCCAAAGGTTTCGCCGCCACAACCATCGAACCAGACCTGGTGGAAAATTCCAGCCCGCTGCGTCTCACCCTGACCGCCGGCAAAATGCTGCGCCTGCGCGTCATGGACACTTTTGGCAATCCCATTCCCAAGGCCACGATATGGTATGATTGCATCAATGGCCATTCGCCGGGTGCTGGCGACATTCCGGCGCAAGTGGACTTCAGCCCGACAACCGACCGGGAGGGGAGAGCGGTGCTGACAAATGCACCCGACACCGTGATGAAATTAACGGCCTACGCCACCGACTTTTTGCGCAGAAGCGACATCGAGATTCGTCCCGATGGCGAGGAGCACATCATCACGTTGCTAAATGCCTTGGTGGTGCATGGCGTGGTGGATGACGCGGTCACCGGACGGGGCATTCCGAAATTTCGCATCGCGCAGGGCTGGCCTTCGGTGAATCCCGTTGAAGGCACGACCAATGTGCAATGGAGCTCGATTGGCCGGTTTTGGATCGATTTTTCCGGCGGCACCTACACCAATACGTTTGAGGAAGGCGTCATCGGCGGCAGGGAAAATCCGGGATATGTGTTGAAATTTATGGCCGAAGGCTATGCGCCATTCGTGAGCCGCGTCATTGGCGCCGATGAAGGCAACGTGGAACTTAACGTCGTTTTACAACGGGCGGCAGCCACTCGCGTGATTGTCTATAAACCGAATGGCCAGCCGGCGGCCATTGCCGATATTGGACTGGTTTCGCCCGGGGCGAACTTGAAACTGGCTCCGGGCGGAATTTCGCATCAATTCGTTCAATCCGGCAGCTCCCTGTTGCGTACTGAAGCGAATGGCACTTTCGTGTTGCAGTCCGATGATGCCGTCACGCGGATAATCGCGGCCAGCGTTGATGGCTATGGTGAAGCGACGCCGGCGGAACTTTCGGCAAATCCCGTCATTCAACTCCAGCCTTGGGGACGCTTGGAGGCCACATGTTTCAGTAGGGGTAAACCGGTTTCGGGCCGGGAATATCTTCTGCAATTTGCCGACATATCGGCCGAATCCGTGGGCTTTGATTTTGATGCGTCCCGGGTGACTTCCGACGCGCAAGGAAAAATCTCCGTGACAGAATTGCCGCTTGGACATCTCAACTTGGTCCGGCTCCATCCCACCCAAAATGGCTGGGTGCACGGTGAAAAGACGCCCTTCGAAATCAAGCCAGGGGAAACTACAACCTTCACCTTGGGAATGTCCAATTACACGGTGGCCGCGCATTTGGTCTGGCCCGCTGGACTGCAACGGCAGGCGAACTGGCAAATTTCCGCCGGTGTCCACACGCCGATGCCAGTAATACCGCCAGAACTCCAGACCAATCAGGCCGCGATGCAGGCATTCGTGGAAACGGACGAGTTTAAAGTTCAACGCCAAAACTTTCGCAACTACACGGCGACAATCAATAATGATGACACCCTTGCGGCGGAAGAGGTCGCGGCGGGAGATTATGAATTGTCGGTGGGCGTATTCGCCCCGGATGATCGCCATGCGTCGGCACAGCCAGGGTTCGCTGCAAATGTGAGGCCAATTGCGGCCGGCTCCATCAACGTAACCGTGCCGTCCGATCCGTCATCGGGCACCCTCGATCTGGGTGCCATTGAATTGAAAGCCGCCACCGACGCGCCGTGAAAGTTACTGCCAACTCACCCGTCAAACCTGTTCGGCGATTTCGCCGGGCAGCCCTTTGCCCAGACCGTGATTCAGATTGATGAATTGATTCGTTTCGGGGATGTGGCCGACGATGTTAAACCTGCCGATGGTCCCCTGTTTTGCCACCCGAAACGCGGTCATCGTGGCGGGAAAATGTTTCCCATCACGGGGATTTTTTGTCCAAGTTCCCGTGGAGGTGAGATATTCAAAGGTGGTGTTATTTTCAATGAGGATATGCATGTATGTGAGGTGGATTTTTATTTTTTTGAATTCAGCAACAGCATCATGACCATGACTATGCCGCCCAAAGCCAGCCCGGTTGCGACCGACCAAAGTAAAATGATTGCTTTATGCCGTTGTTCCCAGGGAGCTTTACTTCGGAAGCAGACCGCTCCCAGGAGATTGATCGGAGAATATTCGGGTTTGATGCATGGATAACATGCGCCCAATTTCCCAAATGTCCATGACCAAGTTGAATTATTTCGTTAACCGCCCGGGGTTTTCTGGCCCTCAACTCGTACGAAATGGGCGCTCAGGCTGTCAGGGTGAGTATTATGTCGGCATACCAGGCGCAGTTCAGCCCCAGTGTTTCGTCGAGGCGCAAGTCGCGGCCGGCCATGTCCATGCGCGTGGCATGCACGCCGAGCAGCTTCCAGGGCAGCGGCGCATCCGCCGACGGGCTGCGCATCACCACTGGCGCGCCGCTGGTGCCGCGATGCGTTCGCGCGTCGGTGAGAAAGTAGCCCGCTCCCTGGAAACGCAGGCCGAAGGATGAGGCAATCACCGCCTGCCGCACCACGGGGAGATGATGCAGCGCGTCGTGGAAACCGAGCGGGAAACCGACGATCAGCAGCGAGGTGCCCACTTCCACCTCCTCAAGCGAACGAAGCAGATGCGCCGGCGTGAAGCATTGCAGCACCACCGATTCTGGCAGCGCCTTGCGGTCGAGTTCGATCACCGCCACATCAATCTCGCCGCCGGTGTCCTTGCCATGATGCCACACGCTCTTGCCGTCGAGATACAACCACACCGACAGGCCAATCGAACGGGTGAGATTCCCGGGGTCGTTGTGGAGTTCGATTTCAATCCGGTTGGGAAAGTGCTTGCTCGGCTTGTCAATCAACACATGCCGGCTGGTCACGAGAAACAGCCGTTTGCCGCGCTCGAAAAAGAAGCCGCTCGCGTCCGTGAGGGGGCGGTTGCCGTCGAAGGTCAAGACCCGGGTGGTGGTCAGCAACAGCGGCTCAATCATGGGTGTCTCTCCTCATCCAGCGTGGAGGTTGCGGCTTGATGGCTCGCGTTTCAAGGAGAATTGTTTTTTAGCAGCCGAAGTCACGAAAGCCGCCGGCGTTCTGCACCCGCCGGCAAGCTGCGGTGGCGGGGAAATCTGCCTAATTTAAACGATAATAAACATATCTATCCTGCGCTGGCATGATAGATTGGGTTACATGACGACAAATCTCCTGCCTCAGGCAGCCTCCCCACCGCTGATCGCGAAAGCCAGGCCTCAATGAATAGTCCGGCACGCTTCAACCCCGGCTACCTGATGAAAGAAAGTCTTACCATCAAAAACGTCACCGTTGACACCTCCATCCCCTGCATGTTTCCGAACTGGCTGGAACACTGGAGAAAATTCAGCGTGCTGGCCATGCCCATTCATTGCCCCGAGAGCGCCTGCCGCGAAAAGCCGGAAGTGGGCGCGCTCGTCCAAAAAAGCAATTCCCCCGACGCCCATTGGTATGTCATGCCCCTGTGTAAAAAGCACAGCCTGGCCACCGATCCCCTGGAAGTATTCACGATCCTCATTCCGGCGACCTACGCCGACGCGCTGCATCACAAAACAACGACGCCTGCGAACTGAGCCTCCATCGCCAACATAATTGCGATTTCGAAAAAGTCGTGATGATCATGGAGCGCGGGGCTGTGACCCGCAGCGACGTTGCCAGCGAGAACGCGGTGGAATCATTACAGCGCGCGTTGAAGTTGGGTATTGCTTGCACTTCTTCGCAAGCGATTGATTATGACTCGAGCGGGTGACGGGAACCCACGTGATTATTCAACTATTGGGCAAGCTGGCCGGGGGAATCATGCGTGTAACCACTTGAAGCCGGAGAGGGTGTGGGCGAGAGTAGGGGCGATGAGCCAAAAACCTTTCTTTAAAGTGGAAATGCTGAACGGGGATTTGAGTTTTTGGCTGCTTCTCACGGGACTGCTGGCATTTTGCTGTCGTGGGTTTTGCGCTGATGTGGTCATTCAGCCGGCTCAAACCTTTCAGACCATCGCCGGATGGGGCCATGGTGGCGGTGTTCTCGGTGGCACGGCTTGGACCGGGGGCATGTTGCCGCAGGCGGTCGCCGACCCGGTCAATTATCAATATCTGGATTACCTCACTGATGATTTGGGTCTGACCGGAACGCGCACATGGGAAGTCGGTCCACGCATTGATGGTACCGGTACTGACGATGGCGATTGCGATGTGGTGGACTGGAATTTGTTCGAGACAAATACGTTCAGCGCACAAAACGCCGCTTATCTCGTCCATTATCAAAACCGGATTCTCGCCGAAGGTTTTCAACCGTCTTTTTATTCAAGCCCCGGCTATCCCACTCACGCTTCCGATTCCAAACCCTGGGTGATGAATCATCCTGGCGAACGCGCGCAGCAAATTTGGGCCAGTTCGCTCTATTTGAAAATGACTTACGGACTCAACATCAGTTACGCGGTGATTTACAACGAACCCGGCATGACCTATTCGATCCTGACGGACGACATCAAGGCGCTTGGCCCGCGGTTCCTTGCTCAAGGACTCACGACCCAGGTTCAATACGCGGAAGCGGTCGCGCCCCTGACGGACTGGAATTACATCACCCCGGCATTAAGTGATCCTGACCTGTGGAAATATGTCGGGAGAATTTCATTTCATAATTACGGCACCGCCGACCCGTATCGCGCCTACCTGCGTGATCAGGGAAGTGCCAAGGGGCTGACCACTGCGCAAACAGAAATGGGGAATCCCCTCTTTGACGATTTGTATTCCGATTTGACGCTGGCAGGTGTCAGCTATTGGGAAGTGGCCTACAGTGCCGCCGCCACCGTCACCAATAACACGGGTCTGACGGCGTTCACCCCGTCGGTCACTTATTTTCGTCTCCGCCAACTGATACACTACGTCCGCCCGGGTGCAGTCCGAATCGGCGCCGTATCGAGCGACCCGTCGCTTCGTGTGCTGGCTTTTTCGCAAAATGGCAGCGTGACCACCGTCATTGAAAATACGTCGTCTTCGGCGCAAACAATCAATCTGAGCGCACTGCCATCGGGAAGTTATGGTTTGTCCCAAGCGGCCTATGGCGCCAGTTCATTTCAGGAACTCGGCATACGCACGATTGGGACGAACGGCCTGTTGACGCTCACGAATGTGGCGGGCGGTTCGGCGGTCACAACCTTGTATCCTTATGCCGGCACGAACGAGCCGCCGACCGTTGAAGTCTGGGGCGCAAGTCCGGGGTACCTCATCGAGCCGACGAATTCGGCAACGCTTTCGGTCAGGGCCAGCGATCCCGAACTGGCCGCGTTGACGTATCGTCGGTCGGTGACGAATCAACCGGCGGGCGCAAATGCTGTGTTTGTGAACTCGAACGCGGCCACCACCGTGGTCAGCGGATTGACTGCCGCTGGCAATTACATTTTCAACGTGGCTGTGAGTGACGGAACGAACATTTCATCGAAGCAGTTGTACTTGGAGGCCTATACTTCCAATCTGCCGCCGGTCCTCGGCCAGACTGGATTTAGAATTGGCGCGCCTTACGGGCTGGTTTTCGGCAACCCCGGCGGCATCACTCATGCGACCATCGAACTGCCCACTTCGTCTGTCATCTTGCAGGCTGGAATTGCAGATCTCGCCAGCAGTGACTTCTCCGGACGCGGCACCTGGAGCCTGGTGAGCCAGCCACCCGGAGCGAACGCAAGCGTGAGCACCACCTCTTATTTTTTTGTGAGCCTCCGCGCCACCGTCACCAACATGACCATGACCGGAGATTACCTGTTTCAAATCAACGTGACCAATCCGGGGCATCCCGACCTCACCGCGCAGATTCTCTGCACAGTTCATGCCGCGAGTTCCCCGCCGGTCATCAGTTCCATCACGGCTTCCCCGCCCAGCGTGACTTTGCCCACGAATTCGCTGCAACTCTCGGCCATGACCAGCGGCTCAACAAACCAACCCTTGCGCCATTGGTGGGCAGTAAAAACAGTTCCCCCCGGTGCGGAACCGCAATTCGATCATCAGGGCGCCACCAATACCACCGTAAGCAATCTGCTGATTCCCGGCAGTTATACTTTTACCCTGCGCGTGTTTGATGATTTGCACATGACAACTCAAGACAGGACCATTTCCGTCAACGCTGCGCCGGGCGCGCCCGTGATCAACAGCGCGGCGGCGGCATCGGTTATTGCGGGAATGCCGTTCACCTACAGCATCACGGCTAGTTCCAGCCCCACCGGTTTCAGCGCCATGAACTTGCCGACGGGCTTGATGTTCACCAACGGCGTCATCTCCGGCAGACCGGCCATTGTCGGAACCTATAATATCCAACTCGCCGCCACCAATGCGAATGGCACCGGTTATGGGAATCTTGCGTTGACTGTGAAACTGCCGTTGCCCGTCATCACCAGTTCTGCCACCGCCGACGGTTTGACGAATTCAGCCTTCTATTTTACGAATCAGGCAACCAGTGTGGCGACCAGTTACAGCGCGACCGGTTTGCCTCCCGGATTTGTGCTGAATTCGCTTACCGGCGCGATCACCAACGCAAATCCAGGCGCCGGCACTTTCAACGTTTCCATTATTGCCGCCAATTCCACCGGCACGACCACCAATTCACTGACCATCGTC
>Ga0207083_1126_pt1 | contig 11584 bp, 8 predicted proteins | sample Alteio_BWMinHeat_57_FD_153516 | JGI IMG/M metagenome (GOLD analysis project Ga0207083, IMG submission 153516) | Enriched cells from forest soil in Barre Woods Harvard Forest LTER site, Petersham, Massachusetts, United States -... | ecosystem: Environmental > Terrestrial > Soil > Temperate forest >... | reverse complement strand
TGATATTTTAATTGACTTTAAAATGCCAGAAATATTCGATAATCCTAAATTTACTGAATTAAAAAATTATTTTGAGTTTCATGTCAGCGCACCTCAGATGAGGCTGTTAAAACCCCGCCAAGACATTCCACCTCATATTTGGAAACTCTTTAGAGAGGCTCAACAAGAAAAATTACGAATAAAAGGTACTGCACATAAATTTAAATTAGATCAATTGGATATTGAAAATCTTCCTGAAGATCAATTGTATCCATTGCCCATACAAATGTTTGGTGCCTACAACAATGAGGCTGTAGATAGAGTCTGGGGCTCAGAAACCGGGCAATATTCTTTTGCAAATAACTATGGTGTGTTTCTACTGCCCGGCGGTGGCATGATAGAGATTAATCTAGGTAAAACCATGGAAAAAATTCTTCAAAAAATGTTAGATGAACATTTTGAAGAGCAACATGGAAATCTTTGGTTTAAAGCCACGCAACATTATAATGAAGTAGCACCCGCTCTATGTATAGAAGCATTGACAAAATGTTTTGCCAGCAATAAAAACCTTGTTAAATACAAGGAACAACTGGATCTCGTTTTGGCTATACCTGCAGAAGGTACAAGTAATGCCAACATGGTTGCCGAAGCCGTTTGTGCTATTGACAATTTAATTGCGAATAATCCCGCAGACAAGAAATTACTCCTTGAGTTACGCGCTTCTGTTCAAGTTGAACCTTTGAAACCGAGCGCATTTTATGCCGCTGCTGTTAAATTTATCAGCGATTCTTCGCTTCACGTCCTTGTTGAGCAATTTGGTGACACGCGGGCCTGCGGTGGAAAACAACTGTCTAATACCTATTTAATGTTTGGTAATGACTTGCTTGAATTTATCAAAAGAAATTGTAATGGTGAGGAAGCTGAAGCCGGTGATGATATTACTGGAAGTAAGTTTGTGCATATGAGCTTGTTAAAAGCCATAGAACTTCATCCAAAAGTAAAATTTTCTCATTTATTGATTGTATTAGCCCATCAAATAGAAGCGTTGGAAAGAGGTGTTATGACGGTTGAGAACGTCTGGAAAAATGACGAGTTTTTGGCTGCACGAGACGCTCTTCGTACAACTGCTCTAAAAGCGGTTAAAATGATCAATCCTGCAAAAGAAGCGCTCGTTGAGCCACGTGCTGCAGCTGCGGTAGCTGCTAGAGACGCTCTGGTCCAAGGGCCTGGTTTTCTAGCGGATGATAGAGGCGCTCGTCTTAGGGCTGCTGAAGAAAGAAGAATTGCAGAGGAAGCAAAACGGGCTGTGGTTACACCCTAATAAAACCTATGATGTGAGAGTAGAAGATGTTGATTAATCAGTATCTTCTACTCTGAGTTTATCCAATTAAAATTCTCATCTGAGGCACTAGGCGAATTGTCAACAGCGCCTAATATTTTGTGAAAAAATGAATTCAGTTGTAAAACGAAGCCGATTTGACGGATGTGGCGTCCCCAAGGGGATTCGAACCCCTGTTACCGCCGTGAAAGGGCAGTGTCCTAGGCCTCTAGACGATGGGGACCTGGATCAAGTTGTTGCTTACAATAATGGCGTCCCCAAGGGGATTCGAACCCCTGTTACCGCCGTGAAAGGGCAGTGTCCTAGGCCTCTAGACGATGGGGACCTGGATCATTCTCTTTAATCGGTTTAGCTAAGTGCCTATCATCAAATATCAGCATGATGGTGGAGCTAGGCGGGATCGAACCGCCGACCTCTTGCATGCCATGCAAGCGCTCTCCCAGCTGAGCTATAACCCCAAAAAAAGAGAATCGAAGTGTAAGTGAGGCACTCTTTGGCTGTCAAGTTATTTTTAGCATTTTAGAGAGATTTGATTCCAATCTTTTGTCTGACAAGGAAACATGTTGATTAATAAAAAATAGGTATGATATGGTAAATTTTAAAAAATGATTTGGAGAAAGATCCAGCTTTTTGAAACGAACAAGATAGTCTGGAGAGATACCCCTATAACAATGAGAAGTAGAGGTGGAATATGCCGGCCAAAATGACCCTTCAAGCATTACAAAATGCTATAGAATCAAAAGATGTAGATGTGAGGTCCAATCTTAGTGTTTATGCGGTAGGGATACTCATCGAAGAACAACATCAATCGCTTAAAAATACCATCAACGCATATGAAAAACTAAAAAGCCAACAAGCTTCATTTCCTCAATCATCTCAAGCTTACACAGAGACACTTCATCAGTTAACAGCATTAGAGGACCAACGTGATTTAGGATTTTATTATACGATTGCTTTATTTCATCAGCTAGCTGTCTCGCATCCTGTGGAATCTAAACACATGATTGAATCTGTTTTAAGGTTTGATACCATGGGGCGTTATTTATTAGAAGAACACCCTATTTTTATCGATGGTAAACCATTTGTATTAGAAAATATATTGAAACAGCAAGGGATTGATGTTTTGTGGTATAAAGAAGTCGCTAGGAATAATCAAATAATTACCCTATCCCCGTACCATGATTTACCAGTGATATTATCCGTAGAAAAAAAACCCATCGCATTTTCTCTACCTGAGCATTTAGAGCAGTTAGAGGAGACTGATAAATTAGAAGCTATACAGTTATATAGAAAAGCCCTGGCAGTGAGTGAAATGGAGGTTTTACGAAAAACGATTGATCAATTTCATTTTGATTTTAGTTTAGTGACGGTATCACCGACGAAAGAAAATGTTAGTACTTTTATACAATACCTGGTTGAACTATTTGCCCATGCTAAAATGCAAGACAGCTCAGCACTTTACCTATTAACGACGTCCATTCCTGAAGACTTTAAACACATGCCTCAGTCCCTCGTCGCCCTGTTAGGAAATACACTCCCTTATTGGTTTTTTATTGCATTAGTGCAGTCCCCAAATGTTGAAATTTTTTCGCAACGGATTGAATTTATCATGACAGTTTTTGCTGAATTAAATCGAGCGACGCCGCATTTACCCATTCATGCAAATGCAGATATTTATTTACCTTTCATGGTGCTTTCATCGGTGTTTCAACATTCTATTTTACAATATCACCCAGCGATGAAGTCGCATTGGCATCAAATGCAAGCCATGGATCATCTTCATAATGCACTGTCAATCAATGATTACATGAAAAAACACATGCATTTTTTTGTGGGTGGGAACACGGCAGAACTGCCTTCAATGCGGATGTTTATGATGGCACAACTTGAGTTAGAAAAGGAAATGTCGTATCTGTTATCTAAATCCCAATCCCCAGAATTATGTAAAATAAAGGATACGATAAAAAACGGTCAATTTGTTTATGATTATTTTTATCCACCATTATTAGGATCAAGTGTTCCCTTAGGGTCTGTGTCTGAGTCGGTACGAACGATTTTTAATGCACTATTACAGCTCCAGTTACTCATCAGTAAAAAAAATCTCAATGCGGAAACCAAAGATCTATTATTGAGCGCTTTTCCTCTTTATAAAAGCACCGATAATTTTGATGAAAAATTACAGGTGTTAGAGTCTGTCTTGTTAGCAGAATTCCCACGTGTATTTTTTTATGAGAAACATTTTTTTAGGCAAGTATTGGTGTGTTTAAAAGACAGTGATGCCTTTGATTTTGTCGAGTTAAAAGTGAATAAAATCCTTGAACAAGTTAAAAAGCTAGATGCATCCCTGTCCAAGACCGAGATTGAAAAATGGTGTTTGGCTATATTGGAGAAAAAGGCGCAACAAAGTTTAAGAAAGAGTGTCCCTGCTTCCACCGTGTTTCCTATAGTGATCCCACCATCAACACCACAGACGCCGAAGAGGGAAAGCATGGGTCCTGAAAAATCATTGCCAAATTTTGGACTATTTAAGCAGGCTGTTCCATCAACGTCTCAAGAGGTTAACCCCAAAATCATGGGCATATCTACGTGAAAAATAGGGATAACTTTTGAGGTCACAAGCTACGCTGATGAAGTTGGTGGGTCAGCGCATGTAGGTTATGTGCTTTCTCACCAAAGAGCGCAAGCGCTTCATGTGCTTGAATATAATAGTCATTGATGAGGCGCAACAATGTCTTTTGGTCATACAAGGTCGCAAATGTATTTTTTTGATTAGCGGCATCAGATGCGCGGTTTTTGCCAAATTGCTCCGAGTCTGCATATCTATCGAGGTAATCATCTTGCATTTGAAAAACCAGTCCTAAATGTGTGGCATATTTTCGTAAGGCATCAGCCACTTCGGTGGTGGATTTTCCTGCGGCCAGTACCATATTGACACAAGCCAATATCAATTGACCCGTTTTTAATTGGTGTATATCACGTAACTGTTGTTCTTGAAGGGAGGGTTTGGAGAGCTCAGATAAATCTAAACTTTGGCCGCTAATCATGCCAGATGCGCCACAAGCGTTGACCAATTCTTTTGTGACTTGAACAACCTGCGGCATACTCAATGATAGGGGCAATTCGTTTAATAGTATATCGATGGCTAGTGCTTGCATGCTGTCACCCACTAAGATGGCGGTGGCTTCATCAAAGGCACGGTGACAACTGGGTTTACCCCGACGGAAATCATCATTATCCATGGCAGGTAAGTCATCGTGTACGAGTGAATAGCAATGAATCAATTCAATCGAGACGGCAATCATGTCTAAAGTGCGGGGGGGTACATCAATTAACTGACCACATAGATACACCAGCAGCGGGCGTAATCGTTTCCCGCCTGGAAAAAGAGAATACATCATGGCATCTTTAATGCGTTGTGCAGGAATAGGTGTGTTATTCAATACATGACGAAGGATTTTTTCAAAATGGGATAAGCACTGATCGATCGTATCATTATTCATCCGTGCTTTCACTTTCTGGGTTTGTTTTTGCAGCAGATAACATTTCAATTTTTTGTTCTGCTTTATTCAAAATGCCTTGGCATTCACGAGCCAAAGATATGCCTTTTTCAAATTGTTGCAAGGACTCCTCAAGGGATAACTCTCCTTTTTCTAATTGCATAACGATTGTTTGCAATTGAGCCATGGACTTCTCAAAGGGAATGGGTTTTGACATTTTTTCTCCTGAACATCATGTACTTTTTGAAAAAGTACATGGGTATTTAAGCCATATGGGCAGTACTTTATTAAGGTATAACATGAATTTCCACAAACCCACTTGAGACTCCAGACAACCCATCTGATCGGGTTTTATTTCCGGGTATGCAATGCCAAATCCAAACAACCCTGGGCCAAGAATGCCAACATGGGGATCATAATGGTTATATTCAAAGCCGCTTATTGTCAAAGATGTGCGCCGTTTAAATCCTACCGCATAAATGGCTTTATCACAGACAGGTAAATAGTTTTTAATATTTGTCTCACTGGCAGTATAGCGGACTAAATTTTGGGGAAGAGTCCCATCGATATGTTGCCTTGTCCAAGTGGCTGTTTGACCTTTTAGCCCGGTATTGTCAAAGAGAGTCCAGTCGCCCATGTTTATCGCATAACGGCATGGAGAGCGATAGAAATTAATAATTTTATTAACATTTAAATCCACCAAATGCTGAATGATAATCATGGCTGAATGGGATGAACCAAATACAGCATAGGTTTTTTTGACATCAATGACATCATGAAGGCGTTGTTTATCGATGGCAATAGTAAAGGGGATAGGGTCAAGCATGGGGTAATGGAGAACATCAGGTTCAGCACCGATAGCAAGAATAACGTTTTGGGCTGAATAAGATTTTGAATCACTGTCCAAGATCCAGGTATTATGTGTTAATGTTATATGATGAATCATGGCTTCTTGAGCCTCTACCGTGTTTCGTAAATGATCAGTAATCCATTGCAGAGGTGCGACCATGAGACTTAATTGACAGGTATGTTGCTGTGGCAAATGACTTAATTTGAAATCTTCTGCTCCTTTACTGTATTGAAAAGAAGGTGATTCTAATAAAAATTTGTTGAAGAGATGTACCGTAGTATTGCTGTGGACATTTTGCCAATAAAGGCCTAGATCACCCACTTTGAATTGAGGATCGAGCCATAAAATATGGTCGGCTGTAATGCCTTGATCAAGGAGTTTTCCGATGGCGGCAATTCCTGCGGGTCCGGCGCCAATAACGGCCCATTGAAAAATAGTCTGGTTCACTTGATTTTAATTGGTATAGGATAAAGGCTGTCAGTTTAAGGTGATTGTGAGTGATAGACAAGTGGTTTTAAAAAGCTTTGATTTGTCATGAAGAGACATATAACCTTAGATACCTTCCGCTATTTGAACATGATACTCGATGAAAACAAAAACACAGTTTATCTGTAATCAATGTGCTGCGGTCTCCTCACAGTGGTCAGGACAGTGCACGCAATGTGGTGCTTGGAATGCTATCGGTGAAGAAAGCATTGTTCCTGTCAGTAAGCATTCGCGTGGGGGGCATTATGCCAATCAGCGATCGGCAGTGACTTTTATTGAAGACGTTGTTATTGATTGTGAGGTACGCCTGGATTGTGGGTTATCCGAATTAAATCGTGTCCTCGGTGGTGGGTTAGTGGATGGCTCTGTGGTATTGATTGGAGGGGATCCCGGGATTGGAAAATCTACGTTGTTGATTCAAACGTTGGCTAATTTATCGCAACAACAAAAAGTTCTCTATGTGACGGGAGAGGAGTCATTGCAACAAGTGGCAATGCGAGCTAAACGGTTGCAGTTGCCTTTATCTGGCTTGCGGTTATTAGCGGAAACCCAAGTGGAGGCAATTATCGAGCATGCTCGAAAAGAAAAACCTCGCATCATGGTCATTGATTCTGTGCAAACCATGTTTACCGATACTATCAACGCGGCACCAGGTGGGGTGAGTCAAGTTCGGGAAGCAGCTGCTCAATTGGTGCGGTTTGCAAAACTGACGCAAACGGCGATATTTTTAGTTGGGCATGTGACGAAGGAAGGTGCGTTGGCGGGCCCTAGAGTTCTAGAGCATATGGTGGATTGCGTGTTGTATTTTGAAGGTCAAAATGATAGCCGTTTTCGTGTTATTCGGGCTATTAAAAACCGTTTCGGAGCCGTGAATGAGTTGGGTGTGTTTGCGATGACTGATAAAGGGTTAAAGGAAGTGGCGAATCCATCTGCTATTTTTTTATCACGACAGCCCGATCCTACGCCTGGCAGTGCTGTGATGGTTACGTGGGAAGGAACGCGTTCAATGTTGGTTGAAGTACAAGCATTAGTCGATGAGGCGAGTGGACCTCAGCCTAAACGCGTGACGGCAGGTCTTGAGCATAATCGTTTGGCCATTTTACTCGCCGTGCTTCATCGTCATGGGGGCATTGCAACTTTTGATCAAGATGTATTTATTAATGTTGTTGGAGGAGTAAAAGTCACAGAAACGGGTAGTGATTTGGCATTGCTTGCAGCGGTGCGGTCCAGTTTACGTAATCAAGTTTTTCCGAGTGATACCATCATTTTTGGAGAAGTTGGATTAGCCGGAGAAATCAGGCCTGTTCAGAGTGGACAAGAGCGTTTAAAAGAAGCAGTAAAACATGGATTTAAACGTGCAATCATACCGTATGCAAATGCCCCGAAACAATCACTAGGGATTGAGGTTCAAGCTGTTAAACATTTACAAGAGATGTTAATTCTTTAATGAGACTGACGGAGAAAGAACATGTTCTAGTGGGTCAGGAAAGCGTCATTCAAGTCGATGTGGAAAGGGATGAAATTTCTATCGTTTTAAGATGATAAATCAGATCAAGTGCTTCGCGCGCGGTCAATTGATCGGCATCAATTTTAGCGAGCTCTCGAGATAAGAGGGAGTCCGAATGGGTGTGGCTGGTGTGCGATGGTTCTGGCAATGTTTTGTGTTGTGCTTGTTGTAAATGCTGATACGCGATGCTTAAGACTTCTGCTGGTATTCCTGCTAAAGCGGCAACTTCTAGACCATAACTTCGATTGGCAGATCCATTTTCAACTTTATACAAGAATGCAATTCCACCATGCGCTAATGAAGCTTGCAAATGCACATTACGTATGCAGGGAAATGCATCTGGAAGCGTGGTTAATTCAAAGTAATGCGTTGAAAACAGTGTGTAAGCTTTAATGGTGCTTGCAAGATAGGCGCAACAAGCATAGGCCAAGGCCATGCCATCGTAAGTACTGGTGCCGCGACCAATTTCATCTATTAACACTAAACTGTGTGCTGTGGCTTGTTTGAGTATGTCTGCTGTTTCTGTCATTTCTACCATGAATGTCGAACGTCCAGCAGATAGATCATCACTGGCACCAATGCGGGTAAAAATTTTATCAATTGGACCTAGACAGACGTGTTTTCCCGGTACATAACTGCCAATGTGAGCGAGTAAAACAATCAATGCATTTTGTCGCATATACGTTGATTTCCCACCCATGTTTGGTCCCGTGATCAATACCATGTGCTCAGAAGGGTGAAGGTGTAAATCATTAGCAATGAATTTCTCTTGTAATACCTGCTCAATGACTGGATGACGTCCTTGATGAATTTGAATCATTGATTCGGATACTAAGGTTGGACAGCACCAATTCAAGGATTGTGCTCGCTCACTAAGACTGGCCAAAGCATCGAGGATGCTCAATGCATCGGCGATTTTAACCAATGAAGGCATGAACGGTTGCATTTCTTCGAGAAGATACTCATAAAGCCATTTTTCGCGTGCCAAGGCTTTTACTTCTGCAGACAATACTTTTTCTTCAAATGCTTTCAATTCAGGGGTGATATAGCGTTCAGCATTTTTTAAGGTTTGTTTGCGTTGATAATGCGGAGGTGCTTTTTCTGATTGGCTGCGTGACAATTCAATATAATACCCTTGTACTCGATTAAATCCAAACTTCAAGGATGACAACCCCGAGCGTTGTTTTTCCTGTTGTTCAAGCGTAAGTAATTTATCCGTGGCATGTTCGTTCAGGCTTCGGAGTTCATCCAGCTCTTCATCAAACCCTTTGGCAATCACGCCTCCGTCTCTAATGAGCATCGGTGGATTATCGACCAAAGCTTGCATTAACAAATCCAGTAGAACTGGAAGTGGCGTTAAGTGAGAGGATAACTCTTTAATTAATTCAGCTTGATTGTTGATTAAAATAGATTTAATTTCTGGCAGTAAGGCCAATGTTTGACGCAATTGAATTAAATCACGTGGACGCGCTGATTTAAGTGCTATCCGTGAAATGATACGTTGTACGTCACAGATTTGTTGGAGCAAGGTATGTAGGAATGAGAATTGTTGTTGATCGATGAATTCCGTGATGGCTTGTTGACGTTTTTGTATAGGGGTGTGATCACGAAGGGGTCTGCCTAGCCAACGTTTTAACAATCGGCTTCCCATGGCACTGGCCGTGTGATCAATCAGTGCTAATAAACTATTGGTACGTTCACCGCGATAATTTTCAAACAATTCCAAATGTTGCTGCGTTGCGGCGTCCAATTGGATGTAATCTTCATTTTGTTCAAGGGTGATCGTGGTTAAATGTGGCAGTGCTTGGCGTTGCGTGATTTGTAAATAGGTGAGCAGACATCCTGCGGCTGGATAAGCCAGAGAATAATCTTGGCGGCTAAATAGATTGAAATCATCGATTTTGAATTGTTCACAGAGGAGTGCTTGCGCACGTTTTTCATCAAAGTCCCAAGAGGGACGAATGGTCAAGACATCATTATTCTGCATAAGCTTGGGCAGGTTGGCTGATTCATCTACCAAAATTTCAGAAGGTTGTAAACGGTTAATTTCCGACAATAAATCACCGGTGTTATTTACCTGCAACAAATGAAAGCGTCCTCCACTGAGATCTACCCAAGCCAATCCAAATTGTTTCTTTTGATGAAAAATCGCCAATAACAAGTTGTCACGATTCGCATCTAATAATGCTTCATCGGTGATGGTGCCCGGTGTAATGATGCGTGTGACTTGCCTCTCCACAGGCCCTTTGCTAGTTGAAGGATCACCGATTTGTTCACAGATTGCGACGGATTCACCTTTTTTCAACAAGCGGGCAAGGTAGTTTTCAACCGCATGATAGGGAACACCAGCCATAGGTATTGGAATTCCAGCGGATTGACCACGATGGGTGAGGGTTAAGTCCAATAATTGTGCGGCATGTTTAGCATCATCAAAAAAAAATTCATAAAAATCACCCATGCGATACAGGAGCAATAAGTTTGGATGATTTTCTTTAATGCGAAGATATTGCTGGATCATTGGAGTATGATTGGAGGACATTGTTGTCATCTCATGTTAGATTTGCGCTGATTCTAACAAATGTCTATTGGCAAGTCAGTAATCCGCAACATTGAGGCAACTCGGATCCTATCATGATTAGTTAATTTATCCATTTGATTTATTGCGTATTACTGGAGCATCTGTACAAACTGGAAATAAAGTCAACCAACCTGGTTTGATCCTAATTCTGGAGAGAAATTTGGGGCTTTATAGATGAAAAAAATATATTCAAAGTTTATTTCATTAAACAAAACAAACCATATACGTACATTACGGGTAAGGCAGTCCATGGGCTAAGATAAAGGCCCATGGATTTCTTTTTTATTTTTAAAAAACGACCATATATTCATTCGCTTTGGTTTTGGAAATTTTGCGCACTATCTCTTTACTTAGTCCTGTGGCACCTTCAATCATACCTACACTGAAATGTTGTACTCCATTCATTAAAGTAATTTCACGAATATCACCCGCATGATTAAAGGCTTCATATATTTCTAGATCGTCACTACCAATATTTAAAAAGCTATGGAAATTGCCGATTGGAATGGAAATAATATCTCCAGGTTGAATTTTAGAATGAAAGACGATCCCATCATCATTCATCATGGTAAAAAATGCATTGCCCTTTAATACAAATAAAAGAACATCGCCAGAAGTATACCAATGAGGCATACGTAAAATACCTGGTTTTAATAAAGTTTTTTGTAATGCCATTTTATCAATTTTTGGATTGATGCTTGAGTCAATACGCGTGATCGACCCTAATTCAGATTGATATAAAGGCTTTATTGCTGAAAAATCGTTTGATAATGGACTGGATGTGTCTATTTTTTCAGGACCGGCTGAAGGATCATAAGCACTTAGGCGATTTACAGTGGTTTTTTTAATTCCTGCAATCTCACTTTCCGAAAGTCCAACTGCCCGAGCTAAAATCTCATCAGGTAAAGAGGCCCAAGCCGTTAGAAAATCTCTATCTGCTGCAATGGGAGAATCATAGGAAACAAGGAATTTCATATTCCCCACGCCTACGTTTTCTAGTGCATGTAACTTGGCTTTAGGAATGATCCACGTACCATTTTTTTCTACCGTGAAAATTTTTGTGTCTCCAGTTCCTTCCCAAATGGTAACGCGCATTTTACCTTCTAGTACAGTCCCTATCTCAGTAGCATTAGAATGCCAATGAGGCACGCGCATAGCATTACTCACCAATTCATAGTAAAAAAGTAACCCTGTTGTAGTTGGTGGTAATTGACTTGCTGTTTCAGCGATTCGCAGTCCCGCCGCATTTTTATCTACCTGTCCTTGAGTAAATAGATTAATACGATAAGGAAAATCAGTAGAAATGTGGCTGGATTCTTTTTTTAGAAATTTCTCAATCTTAGGATTT
>Ga0207083_1125_pt1 | contig 11639 bp, 10 predicted proteins | sample Alteio_BWMinHeat_57_FD_153516 | JGI IMG/M metagenome (GOLD analysis project Ga0207083, IMG submission 153516) | Enriched cells from forest soil in Barre Woods Harvard Forest LTER site, Petersham, Massachusetts, United States -... | ecosystem: Environmental > Terrestrial > Soil > Temperate forest >... | reverse complement strand
TTCAATCAAAAATTCCTCATTTAGCTTCGAAAGTGAAATGGTTATCTCAATGGCCAACCACCCCATTTCGAGGCGTTGTGATTGCGAATGAAGTATTAGATGCTATGCCGGTGCATCGTTTTTTGCGTACCAAAGATGACCTACTCGAAAGTTTTATTATTATCGATAAACATGGTGCACTTCAGGAAGATTTTCGGCCTAGCCAAAACCAACGTTTGATTGATCATGCGAATATGGTTTTGCCAAACGATATCTACCCCTACTTATCTGAGGCGAATTTGTTTATTGACGGTTGGATCCAAGCTTGCCATGCTATGCTACAAGAAGGAGCCGTCTTTATTATCGATTATGGGTTCCCACGTCATGAATATTATCATCCTGAAAGGAATCGCGGTACGTTGATGTGCCATTACCAACACCGTGCCCATACCAATCCCTTGGTGTATCTGGGTGAGCAAGACATTACCGCCCATGTGGATTTTACTCACGTGGCAGAAGCCGCCCAGGCGGCTGGTTTTCATGTTGCTGGGTTTGCTAATCAAGCCTCTTTTTTGTTAGGAAATGGTTTGTTAGGCTTGTTGGAGTCTTCTGAATCCACCGTGGATCGATTGCAGGCGGTAAAAAAATTAGTCCAACCCAATGAAATGGGGGAATTGTTTAAAGTGATTGCTTTGACTAAAAAAATGGATACGCCATTGAATGGGTTTCAATGGCAGGACAAACGAGCGAGTTTATAATATGGCTAAATATTTAACCACCGTAGAATTGCAAAAAGAATCGATGAAATTTTCAGCGGGTCACACGACTATTTTTTCTGCCACAGAGCGCGAACCTCTCCATGGTCATTATTATGGGGTGTATTTGGCTTTGACCACGTGGGTAGAAGACAATGGAATGACGTTTGATTACCGATATTATAAAGAACGTATACACGTATTATGCAAACAATTGAATCAAACGTTTTTGATGCCCCAATGCTCACCGTTTTTAACCTATGCTGAAGATGAAGAATACTATTACTTCACGTTTAATCACAAAAAAATACCATTTTTGAAAGAAGATGTTACTTTGATGCCCTTAACCAACATTACGGTAGAAGAGTTATCTCGCTGGTTTGTCATAGAACTCATGAAAGATCAAGAAGAATTAAAGCGCCATCGCATCGAACGAATTGTTGTAAAAGTGTTTTCTGCTCCAGGGCAATCAGCTAGCCATACATGGCCTGCTTAAGTAAAAATGGTTCTCACATGAGGTCTGTATATCATGTTTGTATTCCTCATACACTACGCGATTTTTTTGATTACTATGCGGGTGATATTGAGCCCTCAATAGGTGCCCGGGTTTGGGTGCCCTTTGGGCGTCAAAAACGCATGGGGGTAGTGATTGGCGAGCATGTGCCTGATAGTCCACGTTTGAACATGAAATTCATAGAAACGCTCATCGATGAAAGGCCTGTGTTGTCCGGAGAATCTCTCGTACTTTGCCATTGGATCAGTAATTATTATCAATCGCCATTGTCAGAAGTACTGCCCCTGGCCTTGCCCAAAAAATACCGTAATGGTGATGAACTTGTTTTGCCAACATGTCAGACGTTTCAATTAACCATGGCCATTGATGAAGCTTACCCGTTATTGTCAAAACGCGCGATTCGTCAACGAGCGTTGGTTGATTTTTTTGCTTTACAACAAATACCACAAACCAAAAAAATGATTCAGTTGGCTGGATTTAGTATGGATCAGGTTGACGCGTTGCTCACGCTAGGCATTCTTTCTATCCATATTGAAATAGAAAAGCCAGCCAACAATCAATTGTTAAGTCAACCGCTATCCCTCAATCCGGAGCAAGCGCTGGCTGTACAAACCATCCAAGCACACATGGATACTTATCAATGTTTCCTGCTTCATGGTGTTACCGGTAGTGGTAAAACGGAAGTATATCTTCAAGTGATTGCCAAAATTTTAGCGGCTGGGCGTCAAGTCTTGGTGTTGGTTCCAGAAATTGGGTTGACACCACAGTTGTTGGCACGTTTTCGTCAACGGTTTCGAGAGCCTATGGTTGTGATTCATTCGAAGTTGAGTGATAGTGAGCGTCAACGGGCTTGGCATTGGGCAAAAGAAGAGACTGTTAAATTGGTAGTAGGAACCCGAGCAGCTATTTTTACGCCCATGCCGGCTTTGGGTTTGATTGTAATTGATGAAGAACATGATACCTCTTTTAAGCAAATGGAGGGTGTCCGTTATTCAGCGCGAGATACGGCTTTGATGCGTGCTCATCTTAGGCATATTCCTATTGTGCTAGGATCAGCGACGCCAAGCCTCGAGAGTTTATATAATTGTCAGCGCAACAAATACACCTTACTACGTCTAAATCATAAAGCCCTGGAGAGTCGGCCCTTGCAATACCAAATTCTTGATATTCGCAATCAAACGCTCAAGCATGGTTTGGCCGATCCGACGTTGAGGTTAATTGAAGAGCATTTACAACGACAACAACAAGTATTGGTTTTTATTAATCGTCGAGGCTTTGCGCCGGTATTTCTATGTCATCAATGTGGTTGGATAGCCGATTGTCGCGCATGCGATGCGCATTTAACCCTGCATCGTACAATGGGGCGTTTAATTTGTCATCATTGCGGATTGATTCAAGCCATTCCTAGAGAGTGCCATGCCTGTCATGGTCGCGAGTTGTTACCCATTGGGACAGGAACGCAACGCGTTCATGATTTTTTAACCCACTATTTTCCAACCACGTCAATTGTTCGTATAGATCGAGATGAGGTAAGAAAAAAACTAGCCTTCGATGATTATTTATCGCGCATTAATAGTGGCCAAGCGCAGCTGATTATTGGCACCCAGATGCTCGCGAAAGGGCATCATTTTCCACAATTAACCTTGGTGGTTATCTTGGATGCGGATAATGGATTTTACAATCAAGATTTTCGTGCCCTAGAACACCTGGGCCAATTATTGATGCAAGTGGCAGGTCGCGCCGGGCGTGCTGAGTTGCCAGGACAAGTGCTTATTCAAACCCATTTGCCAAAGCATCCGCTACTTAATCAACTGGTTCAACAAGGGTATGATGATTTTGCAAACGAGTTGCTGGTGCTACGACGACAAGCCAGCCTCCCACCGTATCATTTTCTGACGTTGATCCGTGCGCAAGGAAAAGCGTTGCCTGGTGTGTTGAATTTTTTGCATGAAGTTAAAGCCCAATTAAACAATTTTGAACTGCAAATTTGGGGTCCGGCTCCTGCTCCTCTTGCGCGAAAGGGGGGGATGCACCGATTGCAATTATTGTTGAAATCACCTTCGCGAAGAAAATTAAAAGAGGCGTTAACCCAACTTCGAAGTTGGTTGATATTGAATAAATCGGCTAAAAGTATTCGCTGGAATATTGATGTGGACCCCATGGATTTATCCTGATGATGGCCGCGCGTAGTATTGCACTCCTTTATGTCAAAGTTTTCACAGGATCATTTGACAAAGATGTACATTTTATGCGATATTTTCGTTGCGAGGTTGGACTTGCTATGTGTCATTCCACTGGGTCAATTGGCGACACACCGATTGACCCTTTCTAAATTGCTGCCGCCACACATACTGTTAAGCTGACTTGGAAAGCCTTTCAAATTCATGATCTAGAGCAAGTTTAAAAAAATCATTCAGATAGACCCATAGTAGCCTTTATATTTCATAATGTTTTTCATAAAAGCCCTTCCTTCCTTATTTAATTGAATGATAATTTGTTTGAGTTGATAACTTTTAAGTTCAGGATTTGGATGGGGTTTATGCAAAATTATATCGCTATAATTACTATGAATAAACCTAACACGAGAACCACTTGTTTTTCCTGAGTTACATTTATTGCAACTTACCCTGTGAGAAGTATAGAATGCGATATTTGTTTCCAACAGTTCAATATTTAAGATTTTAGGTTTAAGGAGTAAGAGTGGGCTTTTTGTCAAAAAATACCATTGCATCTTGTGTTATGGCAACCCTATTGGCGTTTCATGCATCGCTCCATGCGGCTGGGACAGACAAAAAGCGAATAGAGCCTTTGTTAGAAGGGTATTACCCTACCTATCCTCAATCGATGCCTGCGAATGGTGAGCAGGAGAAATTGCGTAAGCAAGGGGAATATCTTGCAAAAATTGGTGATTGCATTGCTTGTCACACCGACGTGAAGGGGGGCACACCCGCTTTCGCAGGTGGTCTACCTATTGAAACGCCTTTCGGAACATTTTACAGTCCAAACATTACGCCGGATAAAAAAACAGGTATTGGAAGTTGGACCGAAGAAGATTTTGTTCGGTCGTTAAAGAAAGGGCGCGATCCAAAAGGAAGAAATTATTTTCCAGTATTTCCATATGTTTATTTTGCTAACATAACAGATGAAGATGCGCGTGCGTTGTATGCATATTTTATGAGCATTCCTCCCGTGGAGCAAGAAAACAAACCCCTACCTTTTCCATTTAATGTTCCTGGCGCTCGATTTTCTTTATGGGGATGGAATTTCTTATTTTTTTTCCCAAATCAAGAATTAAAATATGATCCAGAACAATCGCCTCAATGGAACCGAGGTAAGTACATTGTCGATGGTTTAGGTCACTGTAGCATGTGTCATACACCGCTCAATGTATTCGGGGCGCCTAAAAATCGATTTTATTTATCGGGTGGGTTCATTGATGGATTCTGGGCTCCTAATATCACGAAATATGGTTTGCACTCCGCCAATCAATATGAAGTGGCGAGCGTTTTTACGAAAGGTGAATTGATTAATAACGCAGGGCCGGTAGCAGGTCCGATGGCGGAAGTGAATCACAATAGTCTCAGTTACTTGACCAATGAAGATCATCTCGCCATTGCAGCATACCTTGAAACTGTAGTGAGTGAAGAGCCTCTGGGACTCGCGCCGTCCCATTCACAACCTACATTAAAGCGTGGGAAACAAGTGTATGTGAATGCGTGTGTCATTTGTCATCAAGAAGGTGCGATGGCTGCTCCTCGCATTGGTAATGGCGCTAATTGGTACCTACGTCTTAAATCCAGTGGCTTGATGGGTTTGTATCGTCATTCGGTGAATGGATTCAATAGCATGCCGGTGAAGGGTGGTTGTGTCACTTGCTCTGACAATGACATCATAGCTGCTGTGGATTACATCCTGAATAAATCTTTATCGCGTTCCCAATGGTTGGATGTAAAATCCAATGGGATGGCAAGCTTCCCTGAAAATGGAAAGGATTTATACAATGAAAATTGCAGTGTGTGTCATAATGATGGCAAATTAGGAGCACCAAAACTGGGTGACAAGGAAGCATGGAAACCTTTAATAGCCAAAAATTTTGACGTGTTGGTGGAGCATACCATCCATGGTGATCAGCATCCCGATAAAGGGGGTTGTGAACACTGCTCAACGAAAGAAATTATAGACGCCATTAAATACATGGTTAGTCAATCGAAAACCGAAGGTAATTACTCGTTGTGGTAACGTTGATCTAAGTAGTAACCATTTATTGTTAATGACAGTGATATTTTTTCCGAAAGATCGTCACTGTTTGATTAATTGAGGGGCGGGGATGTTGAATAAGTTGAAGATCTGCAAAGTCATGGCTGTAGTATGTGCATTTGCACCCATGGGGGCCTTGTTTGCAGCCACGGATCATTGGCAAATGAACATGTATCGAGGCGTAACTCCCCTCAGCAAAGACATGTTCGATCTTCACATGGTGGCGATGGCTATTTGTGCTGTCATTGGAATCGTGGTCTTTGGCGTGATGTTTTACTCCTTGATTCATCATCGCAAGTCCAAAGGGTATCAAGCTGCAACGTTCCATACGAACACTCGCTTAGAAATCATTTGGACTATTATTCCATTTTTGATCTTAGTAGGCCTTGCTATTCCTGCGACCAAAGTATTAATTCGTTTAGATGATAGCAGTGAGGCTGATGTTACGATCAAAGTAGTCGGTTATCAGTGGAAATGGCAATACCAATATTTGGATCAAGGGATTAGTTATTTTAGTAATTTGTCAACGCCCTATAGCCAAATTCATAATCAACAGCCTAAAGGCGAATGGTATTTGTTAGAGGTTGATAATCCATTGGTTGTTCCGATCAATAAAAAAATTCGGTTTATTGTGACCTCTAATGATGTGATTCATTCTTGGTGGGTTCCTGAGTTGGGGGTAAAACGTGATGCGATCCCTGGATTTATGCATGAGTCATGGGCTCGCATTGAAAAACCAGGCATCTATCGCGGGCAATGTGCGGAGCTTTGTGGTATTAACCATGGGTTTATGCCGATTGTGGTTCAAGCCGTTACGGAAGATGACTTTACCAAGTGGGTGGCTCACCAAACCAAAGTAGAAGACAAGTATGCGGAGACAAAAAGTCAAGCTTCGCTGCAAAAAACCATGACTCGTAGTGAGTTAATGCATCTCGGTAGGGAAAAATATAATTTGTTATGTGCTGCATGTCATCAAGCCAATGGAATGGGCATCCCCCCCCCTTTATCCCGCATTGAAAAATAGTTCAGTGGCTGTAGGCAAGCCTATCTCTAGACACATTGAAATGATATTAAAAGGGGTGCCTGGATCTGCAATGCAGCCTTACCAAAATCAATTAACGGATGAGGAAATTGCAGCGATTACCACCTATGAACGCAATGCATGGGGTAACAATACGGATGATGAAATACAACCCGCTGATGTGGCTACTGTCCGTCAAAATAACATCATAAAGCCCACCATGGTGGATAAAGCAAAGTCCGGAGGTTTTCAATGAGTCAAGCATCACCGTACAGCCATGATCATGAAGAATTCAATGGCCCAGAACAAGGGAAAGGGATCATTGGTTTTGTGAAGCGATGGTTGTTTACAACTAACCATAAAGATATTGGTACCTTATATTTATGGTTAGCCATGTTCAGTTTTTTTGTGGCAGGGGCGATGGCATTGGTCATTAGAGCAGAATTATTTCAGCCTGGCCATCGTTTTGTGGATCCGAACTTTTTTAATCAAATGACGACGCTTCACGGGCTTATCATGTTGTTTGGCGTGGTGATGCCTGCTTTTACGGGAATGGCTAATTGGCAAATTCCAATGATGATTGGTGCACCCGACATGGCGCTTCCTCGGTTGAATAATTGGAGTTTTTGGGTTCTCCCTTTTGCGTTTGTGTTACTGGGCTCAACCTTATTCCAAAGTGGAGGCGGGCCAAATTTTGGTTGGACCATGTATGCACCATTGTCGACAAAATTTGCTCCTCCCAGTACCGATTTTATGATTTTTTCCATTCACATGATGGGGCTGTCATCGATCATGGGATCGATAAATATCATTGCAACCATTCTTAATATGCGTGCACCTGGCATGACCATGATGAAATTGCCTATATTTGTTTGGACTTGGTTGGTTACCGCTTTTTTATTGATAGCCATCATGCCAGTACTCGCGGGTGCTGTGACCATGATGCTTGCGGATCGCCATTTTGGCACCAGTTTTTTTGAAGCAGCAGGCGGGGGCGATCCCATATTGTTTCAGCATGTGTTTTGGTTTTTTGGTCACCCTGAAGTATACGTTCTTGTGATGCCGGCTTTTGGGGTTATCTCTGAGATTATACCGACATTTAGCCGTAAACCCTTGTTTGGTTATGAATTCATGATTTATGCAGTCATTAGCATCGCCATACTTTCCTTTATAGTTTGGGTACACCACATGTTTACAACCGGTGTTCCCCTAGGCGCGGAATTATTTTTTATGTATGCCACTATGTTGATTGCCGTTCCTACGGGCATTAAGGTGTTTAATTGGGTGGGAACCATGTTTAAAGGCGCCATGACGTTTGAAACACCCATGTTGTTTGCTGTTGCGTTTGTTTTTTTGTTTACCATTGGTGGATTTACGGGATTAATGTTAGCGCTGGTTCCTGCGGACTATCAGTATCAAGACACCTATTTTGTGGTGGGTCACTTTCATTATGTGCTGGTCCCTGGGGTGATCTTCGCTTTGATGGCAGCTACTTATTACTGGCTGCCTAAATGGACAGGGCATATGTATAACGAACGATTGGGTAAATGGCACTTTTGGTTATCGGTGATTTCTGTAAACATTGCGTTTTTTCCCATGCACTTTTTAGGCCTTGCGGGCATGCCACGCCGTGTTCCTGATTATGCGTTGCAATTTACTAATTTTAATATGATATCTTCCATTGGTGCCTTTATCTTTGGTTTTTCGCAATTGTTATTTCTTTATAACGTTATTGCAACCGTACGGCATGGTAAAAAAGTAGGTGACAAAGTGTGGGAAGGAGCGCATGGGCTGGAATGGACGTTACCATCCCCACCGCCATATCACAGCTTTACTACTCCCCCTGTTATTCATTAATGGATGGTGGCCATGGCTGTAAAAAAACATGCAAAATTGGTCAGTATATTGGCTGGTATTGCATTAAGTATGTTTGCTTTTGGGTTTGCGCTGGTACCCATTTATAATAGTTTATGCAAAGCATTGAACATCAACGGCAAAACAAACGTAAGTGCTATTCCTTATGATGCGAAAAAAACGTCAATTGCCCATGATAGGCAGGTATTGGTTCAATTTGTGGCTACAAATAGTGGCGGCGTGCCTTGGGCTTTTTATCCGAAAGTGCGTGAAATCAGAGTGCATCCTGGAGAAATAGCTAAACTTGCTTTTTATGCTGAAAATACCTCCGATAATCGCATGACCGTGCAAGCCATACCCAGTGTTACGCCAGGTATCGCTGCAAAATATTTGAAAAAAACGGAATGTTTTTGCTTTACCCAACAAACCCTGGGTGGCCATGAGGCAATGGATATGCCCTTGCTGTTTCATTTGGATAATGATTTACCTGCTAACGTAAAAACCATTACGTTGGCTTACACTTTGTTTGATGTGACCGATAGGGTCAAACACTGAGCCAGCGTGCATATATTAAATAATACGCAGACAGGCTTCAAGAACAGGAGAATTCCAGACAATGGGCGCACACGGCACATATTATATTCCAAAACCCAGTCACTGGCCTTTGGTTGGCTCAATTGGTTTAACCACGACACTCGTGGGTGCAGCCTCATGGCTGCATGTGGATTGGTATGGTCCCTATCTTTTTACGTTAGGGTTGTTTATTTTGATTTTTATGATGTTTGGTTGGTTTGGCCAAGTCATTTATGAAAATCAAAAAGGCTTGTATGATTTGCAAGTTGATCGATCATTTCGTTGGGGAATGTGTTGGTTTATATTCTCTGAGGTCTGTTTTTTTGGTGCTTTCTTTGGTGCTTTGTTTTATAGCCGTTTATGGACCGTGCCGTTTCTTGGTGGAGAAGTTCATCCCATCACGCATATCACCCTATGGCCAGATTTTAAAGCCACATGGCCCGTTCTGACCAATCCCAATAACCAAATATATGTTGGTGCGAAAGAAGCCATGGGCGCTTGGGGATTAGCGGCTATCAATACGTTGGTTTTGCTGACTTCAGGTGTCACCATCACGTGGGCTCATTGGGCACTTAAGCTCAATAAGCGCCATCAACTCTGCATTGGACTTGCCCTCACCATTGTTCTTGGTGCGAGCTTCTTAATGTTGCAAGCACATGAGTATTATGATGCTTACACCGATATGAATTTAACCTTGGATGCAGGCATCTATGGGACAACGTTTTTCATGTTAACCGGTTTTCACGGATTGCATGTGACCCTTGGTACCATCATGTTGACTGTGATTTTGATTCGCTCTCTACGCGGACATTTTACTCCAGAAAGACACTTTGCTTTTGAGGCAGTGGCTTGGTATTGGCATTTTGTTGACGTGGTATGGTTGTTCTTGTTTGTCTTTGTTTATTGGTTGTAAGATTAAACATAGGAAACGCAAGATTTGTTATCAGGGAGGTTGCGATGGGATGGTTTGCTTCTGCAAAGGATTTCGTAACACATTGGGGATCAAAGCTTTGGCATCATGAAACCGTTGCCAATCTCGGAAAATTTTCTTATCAAACCATTTCCTATTTTTTTGAACAAGTAGGTGTGCTTCCTAAAGTGGCGTATGTGATGGTTAATCACCCGCCCACTCAAAAGGTCGTTAAACATCTAGCCCGCATCACAGCAGTTGACTTGGTTCCATTAGTCATTGTGAGTTATACCAATCATCTTTTACAAATCACAGGTCAAAATTATTTGAACGATCATGAACAATCGGATCAAGACCCGCTGAGCACCAGCAGTTACATGACCATTCAAATGGGACTCTATTTACTAAGCGCCGCGACATGGACTTATAGTGTTCACGCAAAATTAAAATTATTCGTGAATACAACATTGGTCACACTTGAGGCTCCTGCCGCAGTAAATGGGGTTAATTCATTACCACCTAACACGCTCTGTTCTGAGGCTAATTGTACTACATTGCGATTTTTACAAGGTTCTATCCGAGATTTGACCACTTATTTTGCTACAGAAGCCGCTATCTCCTCCATTGGTTTCATTCCTGTGGTTGGTGGTACAACGGCTGCACTTCTCGCAGTGTACCACCGAGGTCGCTATGTTCTAACGGTTGTTTTGCCCGATTTATGCAACCGTCATCAAGTGGTCTATTTACGTGAATACCCAGAATTAGCACTCTCTTTGGGCATTGGACATGCGGCAAGTACACGAGTTATAAACGCAATTATAGAAACAACAACGGGAATTTCTCCTGTTTTTTACAATGCGACCATTGAGCAATTAACGCTGGTTACGCAAATGGTATTCGCTGCACAATTGAAGTTACCTGCAGCTCAATTGTCTTCAAGCCGCTCAACCACGGATCCTATACGAATATATCAAGATGGAATTGGTTACATGTTTGATATTTTTTCAAAGGGATTGAAAACCATGGTGCTCAATAGAGAAAAACCAAAAACGGTTAAAGAGATATTGAAAGCAATTCCTTGGTCGACAATTTCTTCAAACATCGACAAAATTCGAGATTTTCCGCCGGTGCATGTGCTGTTGCCAAAGTCATTGCACGACTTTCATGGATTCATTAACGATCCTATCATTCGCGACAGTTGGCCGACATTACAAAGCAAATTAGTGAGTCTTCTAAAAATAATTCAATCTATGAAAGGACACCCAGCTGTTAAATTATCAAGTAAAGCGCCAGAAAGTGCTATTACGATTATATGGCTTATGCTAGGAACGCCAAAACCAGTCACCAGGATAATATTACAATTGCTGCATGATGAGGAAGTAATAGAACAATTACGTGATTGGCAGAATCAGTTAGAAAGACTTTCTGTGGATGAACCAAAAGAGATTGACGTCACAGTACGTTCTTATCCTTTGCGCGGACAAGATGCTCCTGTAACACTTGAAAATCAACCTCAACAACAGTTAACTCCCACTACTGCTTTATCTGTGAGTGCACCTGAAACCGTGATCAGAAGTTTTTCGCAAACGCGAAATCCTCAGAACACTGATCCAAATATTCCTTCACTAGCTCATTTGGTCATTCGACAACGCTCTCGCTCCTTTAAAAACCCAGCATCGATACAGGGTGAGGTTAATGATCAAGTGCATCCAGAAACGATGGTAAGTCGGTTAACGAATGAAACTCGCAAGCCACCTGATCCTCAGGATGAAATGG
>Ga0207083_1123_pt1 | contig 11965 bp, 11 predicted proteins | sample Alteio_BWMinHeat_57_FD_153516 | JGI IMG/M metagenome (GOLD analysis project Ga0207083, IMG submission 153516) | Enriched cells from forest soil in Barre Woods Harvard Forest LTER site, Petersham, Massachusetts, United States -... | ecosystem: Environmental > Terrestrial > Soil > Temperate forest >... | reverse complement strand
AAGATGGCCGTATTCAAATTACTAAGCAATTGCTGGCAGCAAAAGCTAATGTTAATAAAGCAGCAAGTAATGGTGTTACAGTTTTATGTAGGGCAGCTTCAGATGGCCGTATTGAAATGGTTAAGCTGTTGCTGGAAGAGAACGCCGATATTAATAAAGTGACAAATGATGGTGATACAGCTTTATATAGGGCAGCACAAGATGGCCGGATTGAAATTGTTAAGCTGTTGCTGGAAAAGCAAGCCGATGTTAATAAAGCGGTAAATAATGGTTTTACATCATTATATCGGGCAGCACAAGATGGCCGGATTGAAATTGTTAAGCTGTTGCTGGAAAAGCAAGCCGATGTTAATAAAGCGGTAAATAATGGTGTTACATCATTATATCGGGCAGCACAAGATGGCCGCATTGAAATTGTTAAGCTGTTGTTGGAAAAGAAAGCCGATGTTAATAAAGCAGTAAATGGTGGTATTACATCATTATGTATAGCAGTAGAAAAGGGCCATATTGAGATTGTTAATCTGTTGCTGGAAGAGAAAGCCGATGTTAATAAAGCAGCAAATAATGGTCTTGCATCATTATTGCTAGCAGCACAAGATAATCATATTGAAATTGTGAAGAAGTTGCTGGAAGTCAAAGCCGATGTTAATAAAGCAATGAATGATGGTTTTACATCACTATTTGTAGCAGCAAAATATAATCATATTAATATTGTGGAGAAATTGCTGAAAGCGAAAGCCGATGTTAATAAAGCAACAAATAATGGTGTTACATCATTATCTATAACAGCAGAATATGGCCATATTAACATTGTGAAGAAGTTGCTAGAAGAAAAAGCAAATGTTAACAAACCAACTGATCAAGGTGGTATACCGCCGCTTTACATAGCAGCACAAAATGGAAATATAGATATAGTTAACATTTTGTTGGATCAGAAAGAAATCGATCTTGAAACAAGTATTAAAGCAAACATTAACACTTTAATTAATACCGCAACAAAACAAAATCGTAAAGCAAATGTAGAAGAACTATTTCAGAAAAAAGGTCTGACACAAGGTACTCTAGCTAATTTTACTTCTTTGCATGCTGCAATTTTTTTCGGTCATTTTGAAGTTGTTACAGCACTTTTAGCAAAAGGTGCGAATTTTAATGCTGTAACTGAAAATAATATTAGTGCCTTAGACTTTGCTGAAGCAATGGGACAGACAACCATTAGCGACTTGCTAAAAAAAGTCATCGCAGAACAAGGCCCTGCGCTAAGATCTCTGCGGTGAGCCACCACTTTAAGCTAATTCTTCTTCTGCCTTTATAGGCCCATAATAGTTAATAAATTGTATGATATGAAACAATTCAAAAATAAAAAACAATTATTAGCTTGATGGTGGCCTGGTTAAATTAGCTAAAGCATGTTTTATATCGTAAACATAACACGTTTCTTTATGCTCATTACAAAAAAGCTCTATGCCAGATTTGATGTCAGAGCCTTTGTCCGTGATAATTTCCCTTGGAAGCTTTAGAATTAACACGTGATCAATTAAGTTGGTTATTGTCGGGGTTGGACTACTATATGAGATAGTCTATAGGAAGACCCCGAAAAAGCGTAAAGGGGAGATAGCTTTAATGATTTACGGTATTCTTTTAGTGCATTAAGCATCGCATTACTCACTGATATCCGACGTTCTTTATTACCTTTACCCACTGTTAAAAACCACCATAATCCGTCTGAGTCCCTATAAAAATCCCCCATGGTCGGCGTCCATCGATCACTTATAACGAACTCAGAAATTCGTAAATACATCCCATATAGTGCATTCATGATAAATAGAATACGTGCGTGTTGCTCACTGTTTTCTTGTGCCATCATTTCAGCAGTTTCGATGACATAACCCCATTGTAATTTAGATAATCGACGGACAGGTTGTAATGATTTCCTTTTTTTAAAAAATTTACTTTTTTGTCGAATGAGTAATGTAGGGTTGATTAAAGTATATTCTTCTTGAATAAGATAATTGTAAAAACTCCCTATAATTGCAAAAAGCGCCCTAAATCCTTTCTCAGATAATTCGTAATTTTTTTTATTTGGTACATCGCCAGCTTTATTTTCAGTTTTTGAAATTTTAACAACGAAGGGACGCCATTTTTTATTTGGAGTTTTTTGAGCCTCTTGCAAAATTATTTAAAAAATAAACATCGGTACAACTAATCGAATTTTTATAACTTTAAAATAGCATATGTAGTATGGCTGTTTATTTTTTAAATAATTTTGCAAGAGGCTCTTTTCACCATCTTTTTCAATAAATCGGTCTTCAACTGTTGTTGCAATCCAAGAGATTGGCGGATTTTGACAAAACGACAAAAAATCTTCAAATTCAGTCCGTTTGATTTTCTTAACTGTTTTGTTTGCCTTAAAAAAACACCATTGTAAAAAACGTTCGATATCTCTGCGATATGAATTAAATGTATCAACACTACCACGATAGCTTAATAAGAAATTTTTTGCATGATCGTAATCTTGTTGAAATGCTTTGTTTAATTTTGGTTGATAATTCTCGCCTTTTAACATGGATTGTAAGCCATCAAATAAAGGAGTTAGAGCAAATTTTTTTTGACTCATAATATAAATTCAACCTATGCCGGTTTCCAGTTTTTCAGCATTTCATTTGCATCCATGAAGCAATTTCTTCTCCTACTTCATGAGGACTGTCTTCTTGGACAAAGTGACCACCCTTAATTTTTACATGACGTTGATTTGGCCATGATAGTGCAAATTTTCGATGAGCTTCAAACATGACGCCTGGAATGGCTTCAATAAATAATTTTGGAATCTTGGATGAAGCTAGCCACTTGCCATAGTCTAGAATGATTTCATAAACATCAGAGGGCTTTCCGGCGATAGGAACTTCACGGCGCCAGGTGAGGGTAGGACGTCGTGACTCTCCTGGCTCTAAATAGGGTTTTCTATACTCATTCATTTCTTCTTCAGTCAATTTTCGCAACATACAAGTCGGTAATTCTTTTTCTATAATAAAATTTTCATTAAGCACCAATTTTTCGCCGACTTCTGAGTACATTGTTTCGAAAAATTTAACTGCTTCAGGAGGTAAATCATTCCAAGAAGCAATCGGGGCTACAAACGCTTCCATATAAGCAATTTTTTTTATAGCATTGCGATGGCGATTAGCCCAATCAAATCCCAATGCCGAGCCCCAATCGTGTAGCACTAACGTCACATTCTCACGAATATCAACTGCATCAAAAAATGCATGAACATAACACGCTTCGCGCGAGCTTATCCTAATCTTCGCTCAATTGAGTCCTTAAAAATGGAAATTCCTATATATTCAAGATATTCACGATGTTCAACGAATCGATACGAAGAAAGACAACTAGAAGGGAGTTTCTCTGAGTCTCCCATTCCAATTAAATCGGGCGCGATACAACGTCCAAAACGAGTTAAATGAGGAATAACATTTCGCCATTCGTAGGATGATGAAGGATTTCCATGAAGAAAAACAATTGGATCTCCATGGCCTTCCTCAATATAAGCCATCGTAAGACCTTTAACGTTGATGAATTTCTTTTTGTTCATATTGAGTTTCCTAAATTAAATGACTTTCTACTGTTTTAATGCGTGTTAGACGATCGCCATAAATTTCAATGACTTTAGGATGATTATATCTTGGAAAAATATCGCAATTACCTTCGCGATATAGCTTTTTAAAACATTTATCTGCTAATTTACGATAAGTAGGATTTTCTTCGGTATAATCAATAGAATTTTCTTTTGTGATAGGCAAAAACAGAATTAAATCTAAATTATTTAACGTTGCTTTTATATCAGGAAATCGTTCTGAAATTTCGCTATCATTAACGTCAATGTCATCCTCATCTAATGCACACATGGCATAAGCAATAAAATCAACAGGGCATCTGTCAAAAATGACATTTTTTTCATTTTTACATTCGTTGAGTTGGTGAATACTGTAATCTAATTGCTCTAAGAGGCTATCGAGGCTTGATTCCAACGACAGCTCTATTGATTTTTTGTTCTGCAATTTATAATAGGGTTCAATTTCAGACTGATACTCAGGATGTTTTTTGATAAAGTCTTCGATCAGTGTACTTTTGCCAATAAAATGAGTTCCAGAAACAGCAATTCGCATAGATATATTCCTGATAATGTTATTATTTTGGCTCTCCCGGAATTGCCGGGAGAACTGACTATTTTATAACGACTAAGTTACAAAATGCAACTTTTAGCGCCATGAATAATCCGTTTTGAGCGAAAAAATGATCAGCTATCTCGGCAATTCCGGGAGAGCCATTATTTTTATCATGTACTTGTGCGAATAAAACACAAATCAAACGATATTATTATTATCAATAATAAGATCAATGCGTATATTTAAAATCACAAATTGAACAAGTGGCACCAAAACGCACGTACCTTACTTTACGGCCAAGACAGGGGCAATCAGAAATTTTCTCGTTATAGCGGTTTAAGAAAGCACATTCATACTCAACAAAACAGGTTGCGATAAATACACATTTAACAAGAAACTGTTTGATCATGGTAAAATAGTGGTAATGGTAAATTTTTTCGAACTAGTAGTGGCTTAATAATATGCTCACTGTCTTAAAAAATATTCATTGATCTCATAAAAATGTTGAGTGATATGCTATAAATAAATCCCTGTAGAGCATGAATGAGATGTCTTAAACCACTAAAGATCATTTATTTGCTAAATGATGAGTAAAAATACATGATTGCAGAGAAAATAGAAAAGTTACTTAAACAATTAACATTTTTTTTCTTTGTTAGCGCTATAGCTATTATCATTATCATTTCTATCGCATCTTTTATTCAAATTAAAAATTTATTAACAACCAGTGATTGGGTAGAACATAGTTATCAAGTCATTATTGCAAGTAATAAAATATCAGCTAATATTACTTATATTGAAGCGATGCAAATAGAATATCTACTTTTTCCAAATCAAAATCATAAAGCTGAATATGACAGGACACTCACTGCATTAAAACCTTCTTTAATAATATTATCTAATATGGTGTCTGATAATCCAGCACAATATCGTCGAGCAACGGACATCGATTTATTAGTACAGAGAAAACTTAAATTAATTGATACTATTAATGCATCAACTATTACAAATAAAGTAAATACCGCTGAGTTAACAGATATATTTTCTGAAAATAAAGCGATTTCATTCCAAATAAGACATGAAATAGATCAATTTATTCAGGAAGAAAATCTACTGTTAAAATCCCGGAATGATACTTTAAAAAAACAAACAAAATTTAATATTTTATTACTTTCTTGTGGTCAAATAGTCAGTCTTATTTTTTTAGCGTGTGCTTTTATTATTTTATACCGCAGCCGGAAAGAAATTAATTCAAAAGAAAGACAGTTGCGAGGCATTATTGATGGAGCAAAAGATATCATTATAGTTGTTGATCCCAAAATGCGGTTTTTAATATTTAATGAAGCATTTAAAAATGAATTTATGACTTTATTTAACAAAGAAGTAAAAATAGGCATGTCTTTTCAAGAAGCCCTTAATGATGCCCCACCACAATATAAAAACAACATTTTAAATTTATGGACAGAATCATTAGAAGCAACAGCACCGTATTCTAAATATTTTCAACTGGAAATTGATAATACTGTTCATTCTTACGAAATTAATAGCAATAAACTCTATGACGGTAAAAAATTATTGGGCGCAGTACAAATTGCACGTAATATTACAGAAAGAATCAAGGAGCAAGAAGAGCTAAAAAAATCACACATTAAATTACAAAAAGCCATGGAAGAATTAAAAAATAAAAATGAAAAAATTACTATCCTGCTAGAAATGAGTGATGTAGTACTTGCTGTCAGTTCTCTTTCCGAATTATCTGAGATCACTTCAAAATATGCCTTGCAAATTCTCGATTTTTCTCATGGGTATACTTACATTATGCATCCGTCAAGAAATTTACTAGAAACCGATAGCCACTGGGGAAGTCCAAAATCCCTAACAAAGCAATTTACTCCTGACGATTGTTGGGCATTACGATTAGGAAAAATACATCAATATGTGAAATCGACAGATTTAGTATGCACTCATGCAACAGAAGATATTTTTTATATGTGTGTCCCTCTTAGAGCGCAAAATGATATATTTGGATTACTTTATATTGAGTTTGATAAGACATTTGCAGGAAAATTGGAAGGTAATGATAAATTGATGGTGGGCGCTTTTGCTGAAGTCACAGCACTCGCTTTAGCCAATGTTACATTACGGGAAAATCTTCGTTTTCAGTCCATCCGCGATCCTTTAACTACTTTATATAATAGAAGATATTTGCAAGAATTCTTTTTTAAAATGATTGCGCAAGCAGAAAGAAATCGCCAACCTATTTCTATTCTTATGCTAGACTTGGATCATTTTAAACGTATCAACGATGTCCATGGCCATGAAGCAGGCGATTTGGTTCTTAAACAATTTAGTAAAGTCCTGTTAAATAATATTCGCCCTGGTGATATTGCCGCCCGTTATGGAGGAGAAGAGTTCATTGTTATACTGCATAATACTGACTTAAAAATTGCAGTTAATAGGGCAAATCTTATTCGTTCTAATGTCGCTTCATTATCTATAAAATATGGAACAGATTTTTTAGGAAATATTACTGTTTCCATAGGAATTGCATCTTATCCTCAGAATGGAAAAGATTCAAAAACTCTTATAGAAATAGCGGACAAAGCGCTTTATTTAGCTAAGAATAGTGGAAGAAATAAAGTGATGAGTTCAGAAAACCTGACATCTCCTTCTTTGGAAAATAAATAAAGTAAATTACCGAAGATTCCAGCATCATCCTAAACCAACATGATTAAGTATTAATCACCAGCCAACCATAAAACACTATTTCAGCAGAGTGTTTCACGGTAAACTAAATCGTTATCTTCTTTGCCTTTTTTCGTTTTACGTGATTTTTACTACCAAATTGAGGATAATAAAACATTAAAAATAAAATTCATAAGTGATCCTATGATTCAAAGTCAATTTTATTTGCTAAAAACCAAGCGTTTTTTGCCTTTATTTATTACTCAATTCTTGGGGGCATTTAATGACAATGTTTTTAAGAATGCTCTTGTGATCCTTATGACTTATAAAGTATTTGCAAATAGTCATTTAAATATACAAATTTTGGTGACTGTAGCTGCAGGTCTGTTTATTCTGCCTTTCTTTCTATTTTCAGCAACAGCAGGTCAATTGGCTGATAAAATAGAAAAATCTTATTTAATACGGATAATCAAATTCGCTGAAATTATTTTAATGATACTCGCCACATTGGGGTTTTATTTCAATAATATTTCTATGTTAATGACGATACTTTTTTTACTAGGTTCTCAGGCGACTTTTTTTGGCCCAATAAAATATGCCATATTACCTATCCAATTGCATCCAGACGAATTAATTGCAGGAAATGGCTTGATTGAAGCAGGAACTTTTTTATCTATTTTGTTGGGCACTATTTTTGGTGGCGTTATTATTCTTCTGCCTCATGGAGAATATTATATTTCAATTGCGTTATTATTATTTTCACTAATAGGTTTTCTAAGTAGTTTATATATTCCTAATACCCATGTCGAAAATACTGAGATTATTATATGTTATAATTTTCTTCGTGAAACTTTTCGTGTTATTCAATACTCAAAGGCCCGCCGGGATCTTTATCTTTCCATTTTAGGTATTTCATGGTTTTGGTTAGTGGGGGCTGTTTTTTTGGCAGAATTTCCTGTTTTCACAAAAGATATTTTGCATGCCAATGAACATATTGTTACTTGGTTTATTGCTATTTTTTCCATTGGAATTGGCATAGGATCATTACTTTGTAACCGTTTATTGAATGGTAAAGTACATACTACTTATGTTCCAATCGGTGCAATAGGTATTACCGTTTTTGGAATAGACCTCTATTTTGCGGCACGTCACAATATGCTTCCTTCTATGCACTTAATGGGAATGATACCATTTCTACAATCATTTACTGGGTGGCGTGTCTCATTTGATTTATTATTGATTTCTATTTGTGGTGGACTTTATACCGTTCCTTTGTATGCCATATTACAACAACGTAGTGATCCTATGTATCGATCTCGTGTTATTGCAAGTAATAATATTCTCAATGCTTTTTTTATGGTTATTTCAGCCATTGGCACTATTGTCATGCTTAAATTGCATTTTACGGTCAACGATGTTTTTTTAACAGTTGCTATTCTTAATGCATTTGTCGCAATGTACATTTGCCAATAATACATATGCATTATTTAAAAAATATGATATAAAGCATCCCTTACCAGGGGTGCGTTTGTGATTCATGTTATTTAGAGTTTATTTAACAATTTATCAATATGATATGAATAATTACAACGCTGAGAGAGCATAAGCTTAACCCTTTGAACCTGATCTAACTTAAATTAGCGTAGGAAGTGTATATATGTCGATTGGTAATATTAGCCTCAATATATCTTTTGTTATCTATTTCATGTGGTTTATCCCACAAATTATATTAAATTTTAAACGAAAAAATACGGAAGGATTAAGCATACTGATGCATAGTATCTTATTCATAGGATATTTATGCGATTTAATGTATGGTTTCGGTTGTTCTATGCAATGGCAGTACCGGATGGTAACCATAATAGGATTAATTAGTTTATCAATACAACATTATCAAATCGGTCACTATGGTTTACATCATCCACAAGAAAAACAATTCTATAAAGTATTGACTATCTTATATCCTCTATTATTTATTTTTTGTCTTTCTGCCATTCAATTTAGTCATTTTAATAAATCTATTTTTGATTTATTTGGACTGTGCACGAACGCCTGTTGGCTCATTTATGGCATCCCACAAATTATTAAAAATTATAATAATCAATCCACATTAGGTTTAAGCACCGTTTTCGTCTGTTTTTCCATTTTTCTAAATCTATGTGATACCACCTCTGCATGGGCACTCAATTGGGATTATCCTAGCAAAATTGGGCCTATGTTATCTTTGACACAAAATCTTATTTTGTTATCGCAGGTGATCTACTATGCAAGACCCAAAAAATTCAGTGCATTGGTTGTTAATAGCTAATAGCATTCCCCTATCCAATGCCAAATTATTAACGCTTGCAAAAGATAAATGCATCTTAGTATTGGATGGCGCATATACACATGCGAAAAACACACCATTAATGATTGATGCATTATCTGGCGATTTTGATTCTATTAATGTTGGATAGTGCTTGAAAGATAATATTCATTTGAAAAGTACACTAAAATTCCCCATAAATTTTTTTTACCCCTAGCGCACGTAAAAGGTTGAAAGCCTAGTTTACTTTCTATATAGTTTGGGAAACTTTAAGGAATAGATTTATTTAACTTTATGGAGAAAACACATGAAATTATCGCGTTTGTTTACTTTGGGTATATTAGCATCTGCTTGTATGAATGTAGCTTTTGCTGCAAAACCCATCGACCTTAGACATCAGCCAACTACCGTATTACAGCCATATCTCGGTGCAAATGCGACACCTTCTCAGATAACCCTAAAAGAAATACGACGTTCTATCGACTTTAAAAAAACAACCCATATTCATTTACAACAAATGTATGACGGATCTCCCATATGGGGTAGTGATTTTATAGTACATGTACCTCAAGGCGATAATACAGCGTTAGCAACCTTATCTAACAATAAAAACGCTGTAATGAATGGTATATTATATCAAGGTATAGAAAAAGAATTAGGTGCTGCACCTGCACAAGCTCAAGCAGATAAAGCCCTACAAACCTCGATAAAAGAATATCAAAGTCATCCTGAAAATAAACAAAAAACCATTAGCAAAATGTCAACACAACTCATGATATTCGTCGATAAAACAAATAAACCACACTGGACTTACTTAGTCAGTTTCTTCGCTAAACCCGCTCGTGGATTACCTAGTAAGCCGACGAAGATTATTGATGCCTCTACGTTTGAAGTATATCAACAATGGGATAATATCCAAACCAATGATCCTGTATCAGGAGGTGGGTTCGGTGGAAACGAAAAAGAAGGTCAATTTACTTACGATGGTAAAAGCAACGATTATCCTAGCTTATCCATAATGCGCAGTGGTCTTAATATTTGCTATGTGCAGAATGCTGAAGTCACTGTAAAAAATATTAATCTGAATGATGCTGTCACTCAATTTGACTGTAAAGCAAAAAATCCTGTACATGATTTCACTTATTGGGATGGACAACAAGATGCTGTCAATGGAGGTTATAGTCCCTCTAATGACGCATTATTTGTAGGAAAAGTCGTGCAAGAAATGTACAAAAAATGGTATGGAGTTCCCGCGTTAATTGACGCGAATGGTAATCCCATGGTTCTTGTCATGCGAGTACATGAATACATGGATAATGCTTATTGGGATGGCTCTTCAATGACCTTTGGTGATGGGATTACAATGTTTTACCCATTGGTTTCCTTAGGTGTCGGTGCACATGAAATTAGTCATGGATTTACTCAACAACATTCCAGTCTACAATATTGGTCTCAATCAGGCGGTCTAAATGAATCATTTTCTGATATGGCAGCACAAGCGGCTGAGTTTTATGCGAATGGCCATAACAGTTGGCAAATTGGCCCTGAAATCATGAAGGGCGATGGTGCATTACGCTATATGGATGAACCGACAAAAGATTGTAATGGCGGGACTCCAGGGGATTGGTGCTCTATTGATAATGTCAAAGATTATTATGAAGGTTTAGATGTGCATTACAGTAGTGGCGTATTTAATAAGGCATTCTACCTAATGGGATCTGAAAAAGGCTGGAATAATACCAAAAAAGCATTTGATGTAATGGTTAAAGCAAACCAAGATTATTGGACTTCTAGTACCAGTTTTGCAGATGCAGCGTGCGGCGTATTAAAAGCAACTATTGATTATAATTATGATACTGATGTAGTCAAATCTGCTTTTGAAAATGTGGGTATTAGCTTAGATAATTGTTAATATACAAGCAAATGGGGTCTGTCTGACAAAACCTACCTTCGGATGAAATTGAATAACAAGCCGCCGCGGAAGTAAAATTAATACAATTTTATCCAGTTAAGTGAGTTATTCAATTTCACCCGGAGGTAGGTTTTGTCAGACACGACCCCAAATGTAGACTAACTTCGATTATTGTGAAATAAATCATTCTCTGACTTTTTTGCAGGGAATAATTGTTCATTCCAATTGTAAACTGACCCCTAATATTTTGGAATTTAATGATATAATGGTAATTTGACTTATTGCCATGGAGGCTTCTATGCGTATTTATTTTAAATCACTGCTAGCAATATGCTTATTTTTATTTTTTTCAGTCACTTATGCAATTAATATAAATGTACAATGCACTTCCAAAGTTTCAGGCTTAGGTTTTACTGTCAATGGAAAAAATCATGGCGGAATGGGAAGTACCTATAGCGCAAAAAATATGCCTGAAGGAAAATATAGTTTCGGCATTCGCGTAGGTGGCGCTATCTCAGGAAAAGATATACCATGTAATTTTGAAAATGGTCAAAAATACGTTATCTTGAAAAAAGATACAAACGCTATTTTACATTACAATGGAAAAAATTGCGTATTAAAAATATTTTAATACAGATTAGATGGGTTCAAATTCGTACATTATCAAACAGCGCTGTGTTTTCATTTGCAGCAAATTAATTGGGATGTATGTTTTGAAGCCCATCCCGCTATACGTATAATATAACAGGAATCATAAATAACGAAATCATTGATTGAGCACTTTCTAATTTTATTATACGAGTTACTACTTTCCCTTGAGCATAGTCATCCGTTGCATTAATTTATTTGAAAAAGGCGGATTAACTAAGATTCCGCTATAATTTATAAAGACCTGCTAAT
>Ga0207083_1122_pt1 | contig 11973 bp, 9 predicted proteins | sample Alteio_BWMinHeat_57_FD_153516 | JGI IMG/M metagenome (GOLD analysis project Ga0207083, IMG submission 153516) | Enriched cells from forest soil in Barre Woods Harvard Forest LTER site, Petersham, Massachusetts, United States -... | ecosystem: Environmental > Terrestrial > Soil > Temperate forest >... | reverse complement strand
GATGATAAATGAAGCAAAGAAGCCAAAGACAAGTTTGGTCTGCATTAATACGAGTAAGCGATTGTACAGTATAATGTTCTACAAGACTGGCATAATAAGCCACGCCATTTTTTGAAATTTCGAGTATTGGTAACAGACGTTTAGCGATCAAGTATAAAGGCTGGTATTGCCCATAATATTCAACTTCTTGTCGAATGGCGGTAGCTTTGAAATTTTTAGGCTGCTGTTTTAGCAGCGTGATGGAATAGAAGTGTTTTTCTTGATTGTTGAGCAAGTTAAATAATTGAGTTTTTTCCTCCTTAGAGAAATGATCCTTAAAAATATGGCCAATACGTTTTTGTTCAGTAACTAAAGCACAAGAAATAATTTTTTGAAAAGTACTATATCCTGGGCGGGTTATTTTCTTTTGAGATACTTCAGTTAACAGTTCTCGAAAAATAAACACCGGATTCACCGATAAACGACAGAGCTTTTCTGCTTTTGTGAGCAGTAATGGCGCATGATCGGCTTGACTAAACAAAGTATATCCCGTCATGCGTAGCACCCATTGTTGATTGCGAAGCCTCACTTCCTTACCAATGCTGGATTTATCTAAGATAATAGATTCAAAGTAGCGCTCCATAACATGGTTGACTTCATCAGGGATATCAGCCAAATCAAATTTGAAAAACTGTGGGTTTCGTTTAAAGTAACCCAACCGGATAATTGCATCTACCTTTGCAGCAATTGAAATGTTAGATGACAGAATGAGCTGTTCCTCTTGAGTCAACTCAAACAACCAAATCCTTTCATCTTCGGTTAATTGTGGGCGTGAATATAAATCGTCAATTTCAGTTGGCGTTAAAATATTCAACCCCTTAGTTTTAGATAACAATTCCAAGGGCAGTTGATCTGACATGTTAAAACCTGAACCGTTTAAGTTTTTGTTAAAAAATGAGCATTGAATATCTATCAATAGAGCAGGCTCTAAAGATCGAAAAAAAATGACTTCAAAAGTCTATCAATAAAGTATATTTTTAATTATGATAGTGATTCTATCATAATATCTAGAACTGTGTGATTGAAAATGAATGTTGGCTACGCACGCACTTCAACAGCCGATCAAAATGCTGGATTTGAAGCACAAATCAAAGAGCTGAAGTTGGTTGGTTGCGAAAAAATTTTTTCTGAGCAAGTTTCATCTATTGCTGTACGACCTCAACTGAAAGCTGCAATCGACTTTGTTCGTGAGGGGGATCGGTTGGTTGTGACTAAGATCGATCGCCTGGCACGATCGGTTACTGATTTACTTGAAATCATACAGGTATTAGAGCGTAAAAAAGTTGGGATTCGTATTCTTAACTTAGGAATGGATACTGAAACCCCTACGGGAAAACTTATGCTGACAGTGTTAGCTGGAGTTGCTCAATTTGAACGAGAAATAATGCTTGAACGCCAACGAGAAGGTGTTGCTAAAGCAAAAGCAGCAGGAAAATATAAAGGACGTAAACCTATTGCCACAAATTTAAAAAATGAAGTTATGCGTCTTGTTAGCGAGGGACGAACAAAAAGCGCTGTGGCTAAACAGGTGGGAATAGGTGAGGCAACTGTGTATAGGATTTTGAAACAAACAAAGAATAACTAGGGTAATACCTGTCAATATAGGACTTTTCTAATTTCAAAAGCCTACATCCATTTCTGTGACTGAGTTGTGCTCTGATTGCAGCCCGAGGTGTTTATGAAAGCGAGCCGTTACATGTAGCCCTTTGATTATGAAGTCAGGGTGCGCCCCAATTAAAAAAATAAATATAAGCTCGGCGCGAGATGATTAATAAAAGCCATAATGATTGTTTTTTATGATATAATTTAAATAGACTCATTATTTTTTAATCATTATGCCAGGAAATGAGAGCTCTACCGAAAGCCTTATGGACAAACTTTGGCTTGCTGCCTATCAAAATAAAGCAAGTAAAGTGGCATCTATACTTAAAAAAGGTATAAATCCTGATGTCAGTAGTACTGAATCTACCCCTTTATGGATAGCTTGCACGCAAGGTAATTTGGAACCTGCATTATTATTGATTGCAGCAGGGGCCAATGTCAATGCTAAATGTGAAGGTATTTCTTGTCTTTGTGCAGCAGCCGAAAACGGACATTCAACAATAGTAACAGAATTAATAAATGCTGGTTGTGACATTAATTTACCAACTCAAAAAGGCGATACTCCATTAGGGCTAGCTACTTTGAATGGACATGAAGAGTGTGTTGAAAAATTAATCGCTGCTGGGGCAGATGTAAATATCGTAACACGCGAAGGCAGAAGTGCTTTATTGTATGCTCATTCAAAAGAACGTGAATCAATAGCTAAAAAATTAATCGCTGCAGGTGCAAAACCAGAATATTCAGGTGGCGCTTTAAGAATTCAATTTAAAAAATATTTAGCTTGGGCCGTAAAATTTTACCCAGAAAAATATGATAAAGATAATATTGCTAAGATATATGCTGAGCTTGATCATGGATTTTGTTTAGGATGGTCCTTACTGCATGTAGCTATTCCTGAAGAAGATTGGGGGACTTTTTATTCAAATATAAGAAAATTAGTACATTGGAATGGCGATGAAGAACAGTTAATAAATAATAAAGAACTTCAGGATTTATTTGAGCAGATGTTTAATGATTTAAGATGGTTAAGCAATCTTCATACATTAGTGAATACTACTTATAAAGATGGTCATCAGTTAATTAATATTATTAGCTCAGCTCGTAATTTTAAAGAAGCAATTTTTAATTTTGATTCGTTCTTGTTCTTAGAACCTGCAGGAATCAAAATGATCTTAAAATTAATAGCCGATCCAGGAAAGAAAATTAATATAATTTCTTCAGGAGTTCAAGGACCAGAGTCTCATTCAATTCTCTTAGTTAAGCAACTGGATGGCCGATATAAAATTTTAGATATCAGATCAGGTGTGGGACCACTTATTTATACATCTTTAGAGGATGTGATTTCTGCTTTATATAATATGTTTGAGACTGAAGAAAATACAAATATTGGGTTAAATTTTTGTATATACGAAAATTTAAATTCTGCCGATAAAGAAAAATATGGGGAACATAAACAACATCTTTTTAATTTTTTTGTAAAGGAAAAAAATGAAGATAAATTTGATAAAAGTAATGGTGAGGAGGTTCCTTCTAAACATGGCCCGACAAGCTGAACTGTGGAGAGTGTTCAAAGAACTGTGTAACCACAATAGTTATTTGAGCCCTAGTTAAGTCTGCCGTCAAATATATCTACAGTTATGTTCATTTGTTGGTTAATTTATAACCAGGCACTTTGGAGGGGCTTCTTAAATCTCCCCAACATAAGAGTAAGAGGTTAAAATTTTGATATTAGCTGGCGCTGCTATCATAACCCACAATCAGATATAACTAATATGAGTTTTTTGTTAGAGTTTCATCTGATGCTTAGCTAGCCTTACGCTCGTTATTTTTATTATTTTTTTGAGTAATTTTTCCATTTATATGGACATCCAGCTCTCTTAAAATTTTCTTAAGTGTACTGGTATTAATATTTTGATATTCTTCTTTTTCATATCGAGCAATTTGACGAGCACTTACCCCAACTTTCTGCCCAAAACCTTCAATTGTCATATGTGTAGCCAATCTATAACGAATAGGGGCTGCTAATAAATCATCCAATGAATGTATTTCTATGGCAGCATTATTATTCTTTATTAGCTTACTATATTCATCCATATTTTTTTTAATTTCATCTATTAATTCTTGGATTTGAGATTTAGCAGCCGCTTCTATCGCTATTGGAACATCATTTTTTAGAGGAGACAACAGTGATTGACTTAACACTTGCAACTGTTCCTTCGCAGCCTCATATTGTTTCTCGCTAGTAATCATAATCATTCCCCCAATTTAACAACAATAATACCTTTGGGATCACCATCTCGATTTTTTTGAAAAAACTTTGGAAAGGGTAATCCAGTGTCAGCTTCAATAATATTTGCAATAAAAAAATCCAACCCATATTTTCTTTTCATTTCGCCCCTATTCCCTAAAAAAACAGGATCAAGAATGCTAATATCTACTTGCTGAGTATATTCCCAACAACCATCGATATCATTTGGCTCTTTTTTATCGGTGACAAAGCTGCCGTTAATCCATATGGTTCTAACACCCGCTGCTTCTAAATTAGTAGATGCATCACGCAATCCTTTCATTAGCTCCTTTCTACGTCCGGTAAATGAACCATAAACTGCTTCTATTTCATCTAGTGAAGCCAGGTGCTCACCTTCTGGTAGTTCACTATTATCCTGCAATTTCGGAATGGTCATTTTCTTTATACTTAATCATGTTATACATACAGTATAAGAGAGACTGACTAATTATGTCAAATTAGTCATGACGAATATGTCATAATAATTACTTAACGGATAAAGCTGATTAGGGATTTCGAGAATAACCTAGCGTGTATAGATGAGTGCATAATTTACGGATCTTGTTTTATGGTCTTTAAATGATGCGCTTAGCTTTGTGTCCCCCACTAACGCTCCATTTCCATTATCTTTTGTTTGTTATCATTTATCACAATAGGCCGATGCATCATCTGTCCATCGAGTGTGGCTTGATGGGGCTTATTAAGCTCAGCATACGTTTTAGAATTCAGTGACTTATTTACCCCTATTATGTTTTGATTCCCAAGTATATTACATTGAGCATTATCACGATTTAAAAAAGTCTTTAAATCAATCGGCCTACTGATCTGATTTTTTAATCCGGTTGAACCCTCTTGCTTCAATACATCATTAAAATCCAGCCCCTATCATGCGTCTTTCCAGCATTCATTAAACGTTGGACTGCTTTTTGAATAATTTCATCCTTAGGGGTTCTAGGCCGGAATCCCAGAAATTTCCGGACAGTTTTTAGTCATTCCACAACTCTTTAAATCGTAATGCTACAAGGGACTTTATCAACTATCCAATGCTACTTAATTTGTAATTCGAGAACTACAAGTCAAAAATGGAAAATCCAGTGTAGGTATTTAGCGTTATGTCTGTCGTTTAGAAAATTGAGGTACTGAGCCTGGTTGCTGCTGCTAATGTTGATTGCGTCTCAGAATCCTGCGTAAAAAAGTTCTGGCCGAATGTTTCCATAAGGATTTTATGAAAATCTCTATGTCGATTCGCTTCATCAAAAATGTACTCTCGAAGGATGTGATATCGGCGTTGATCAGTACAGAAGGAGTTTTTTGCTGTATGATAAACGGTAGATGTTTCTGGACTAGTGTTTCCCTTCAACAGCTTGTTTTTCCTTAAATTTTGATATTGTTGCCAAGCATGTTGAAGCTGCTCTATGCTTACTTTTTTACCGACTTCACTACTTGGCCTTGGTTGCAGGTTACCTTCGGCATATATCGCTTTGGGAGCAGATGTAGGTGCAGTATAGCTTGTGCCAGGGAAAAATCGAAAATTAGTTCGTTGCTCTACTTCTTGACAACTTAAATCATCAACATAATATTCGCCAACCGCCGCTTTGCCACGTAATTCAAACGAGCGTATATATTCAAGCCGAACCTGCTCGCGTTGTAAGTCAGGATGGCTGCTTTGATATGCTGAAGGAACCTCTAGTCTTAATCGTGACTGTTCCCAATAATCATTCATAAATACCAATTGAGACTTCCATCGCTTCTTAACCTCCTCATCCTTGGCATCGGTTCTTGAGTCAAAATGCACTGTCTTTGCCTCACGGAAAACACGATTAAACCAGGACTCGTTCCAAACTTCATTTCTTACAGTAAGAAACTCTTCAAACGTAGTAAAGCGGAAGAAATATTGCTCATATAGAGAGCCTGTATGAATTTCAGGAGTTTTAATTGTATAAAAATAGACGTCCCCAATTTCTGGCAGACTATCACTGATATAATAGTTTGCCACCTTCTTTAGTACGGAATATCCAGAACCGTCGTCTCTGCTGGGTAAGTAGTCATTGATGCATGTTCTCAAATAAATCCTCAGCCTGTTTGTTTCCTGCTGTTTTACATATTCAAAATAAGCTTCAAATGGGTTTGTAATATTACCCATCTCTGCCTGCCGTAAGAGGTTTTGTAGTTCTTCGGTAGTACCATATGACCCACCAAGAGTCCGTTGTAAGTTACGAAATACCACACTACTAGGATGGTTATAGTGTTTTAAAAGCCGTATTTTTACTGTGGAGCTGCCCTCTGTCTCAAGAGCACTAATTTGGGCTTGTATGGCCGCCATTTCGGGAGCGCATTTGGCACGAAGTGTTTCTATTGCTTTACACTCTTTCTCTGCATGCTCTGCTTTTTTTTTCTGTTCTCTTCTCTCTTTGTCCCACTTTTCTTCGAGCTCCTTTCGAGTTTGGTCTGCTTTTTCTTTCTCAATCCTTGCTCTTGCTGCATATCGTGCTGCATCAACCTGCTGCTGGTATTGCCTTTCTCTTTCAGCTACTTTTTCTTTCAAATCTTCTTTATACCTAAACGTATATGAACGCAAGGCGTAAATAGCCTGCTTGTATCTCTCTGCTTCCCCTGGAGCAAATCCAGATACATATTGCTTGATACGACCTGTATTGTCGCAGGTATGACAACGATGATATGGGTTAGGAATTAATATGATTCGGCCATTAGGATTACCGCTCAGACTTCCAATCATAGCAGGACTACCATCAGGTAAAGTCCATTCACTTGGTTTGCAATCAGGGCAGGGTTGATCGGCGTAATATTTATCTTCGCACCGAGCACATGAACCTATGGGTTTAACCCAGAAATTTTCAGTTCTTGGCATAGCTCGATTAGGATTGCATTTTCCACATTGCTCTGTATCACAAGTGGCACAAAAATCAGGATAACGAACACTGGAACACTTGCCACATGGCGCTGTCCCCTCGGGTAATTCAAAAGTCATAACAATTCTCAACAGAATAAAAATAATACAAATTGTTGTTGATATCGCAGGTTTTGATGCTCAACAAATTTGGTAGTATACCACAAAGCACAGCAATGTGGGCTTGATCTGGCTAATCTTTGGAATTTCAGTACGGTTTTTAATCATTCCAGAACTCTTTAAACCGTATTGCTGCTACTTCCGTATACCGCACTGTGTGTTGAATGTTTTTATGCCCCAAGTAATGCTGAATGCTTCGAGTATCTCTCCCATCATTAGCCAGTTTAAACCCAGTTGAGTGCCTAAGCATATGCGGGTGAATCGGCATACCAATCTTTGCCAGCTCACCAGCCCTTGCAACAATTTTACGAAATGTATCCGTAGTCATCGGGGATAGGCGTTCACTCATAAAAATATAATCTGTATCTGGGTAATCACGCTGCAACTGGCGAAGCGCGCGCAACTCTGGGCCAAACAATGGGTGCTGTGAGGCTAGCCCATTTTTTAATCGAACAACATAAAGCAGGCCTTGCTTTAAATCAACGTGCGACCAGCGAAGTGATACTAATTCAGATACCCGTAGTCCATGTCTGAATGCCATCAAAATCATGGTGGCATCACGCAAGCCATGTCGTCCCGCGCCTCTGGCTGCATGAATCAGTGCATCAATCTCTGCAGGCGTTAAATATTCACGAACGCGTCGAGCACTATTTTTAATTTTCTTAGGTGGTTTCACACTGTCATTATAGCAAACTTTCCTGAAAATGATGGTTGGCAAGCTATTTTAAAAGAGGTGACACACGGCGCCTAGCCTGATAGTCACCAATCAAACTTTCCGATAAATAGGTGATCTACGGAAAGTTTTTTGGTAAAATCGCGGCTTATTTTTAATGGTATTTTTTATTTCGATGCGAGCAAGTAACAAGCAACTCACGATCCTGTCCGAAGCAGAGAAGGCGGCCTTATATGAAATCCCAGATTTTGATGATGTCCAGCGCTCAAATTATCTTAATCTCACCCCTAAAGAACAAGTCTTGATGCGTAGCCGAGGTAATTTAGCCACCCAAGTTCATTGCGCCATTCAAATGGGTTATTTCAAAGCCAAACATAAGTTCTTTCCATTTAAGTGGGAAGATGTGCGGGAAGACGTTGATTTTATCATGCAAGAGTACTTCCCAAGCCAACTGTTTCATCAAACCATCATCAGCAAACACCAATATTATGCGCAATGCCACGTGATTGCTGAGCATTTTGGTTATCAGTCCTGGTCAAACGAATTTGAACCGTTACTGAATGATCAGGCGGAACAAATCCTGCGCCGAGACGTGAGCCCGCAATTTATCGTCATCGAATTATTAGCGTTTATGCAAGAAAAGAAAATCTTGCGTCCTGGGTATACTACCCTGCAAAGGATTGTTAGCCAAGTCTTGAACGCCGAACGTAATCGGTTGAGCGCTATTCTTCACAAATCACTAACAGTGGAGGATAAATCCGCATTACAAAAGTTACTATTTGAAAAAGAAACAGAAACACTGTCTGGATTGGCCGATCTCAAACAAGACACCAAGGATTTTAAGTCACGCATGATAGGGGCTGAGCGCGAGAAACTGCTCTCAATAAAGTCCTTGTTTCAACTCACCAAATCGCTATTGCCCAAGCTCAATCTATCCCAGCAAAATATCCACTATTATGCGAGCCTTGTAGACTATTACGATGTCTATGATTTGCGGAAGGAACTAAAATCTGAGCAGACCTACCTTTACCTTCTGTGTTACCTCTCGCAGCGCTACCTTCATTTGAATGATAATTTAATGGATGCTTTTTGTTTGAGCCTCAAACAATTTGAAACAGAGCTTAAAGAAAAAACCAAGGAAGCCTACACTGACTATGCGATCAGCAAACAAACCGATTCCTTTGTCATGCGCAAGCTTGCGCGACTATTTATTAAGAAAGAGTTACCCAATGAGGTGAATTTTGGTGAGGTACGCAAGGAAGCGTTTGCAACGATCATCTCTGAAGAAGAATTGCGCAACAAAATACCAGGCGACAATGAAGAAGAGCTTAAACCCATTGATTTTCAATGGAGGCTGGTTGATACCTTGTTTCACCGATGTCAATTACAGTTACGTCCATTGATGATGGCCATTGATTTCTCAAGCACCTCAGATGATAGCCCCTGGTTGGCCGCTATTACCTGGCTTAAGGAAATATTTGGTGCCAACAAAACAATAAATCGGTACCCAGTCACCGCAGCCCCTGAAAAGACAAGGCCAAAACGGTTAGAAAAATACCTGTTTGATACTAACGTTAAAGGTCAGAAAAAATTTCATGCTGACCGTTATGAATTTTGGATTTACCGACAACTGAAGAAACGACTCAAGGCAGGTGAGATATATCTGGCAGACAGTATTCACAACCGTTCGCTGCAGCAAGAGCTGAGTTCAGCTAAGGAAAAAGGCGCATTGGTCAACCCATTGGATATTCCTGTATTGAAAACCCCTATCAAACAATTACTGGATATGCGATTTGCTGAGCTGCGGGCAGAATGGTTGAAATTTAACGCCGATTTTACCCAAGGCAAACTCAAGCACCTCTACTATGATGAAAAAACACAAACACTCCATCTAAAAAAATCCGATGCCGAACGCGATGAAGAGGCGCAATATCGGTTTTATGAACAATTACCGTTGTGCGATATTACGGATGTTCTTCGATTTGTTAATGAACAGAGCTGTTATTCCTCGGTGTTTACACTCTTGCAACCGCGTTACGCTAAATTGCTCGCCGACGAAAATGCCCTAAATGCTGTCATTATCGCTCAGGCATTGAATAACGGCAATCTGAATATGGCAGAAATTTCGGATATTCCCTATGATAGGTTACTAGATGTTTATCAGTCACGTGTGCGATTGCAAACATTGAAAAAAGCCAACGATCTTATTGGTGATGATATTGCAGAGATGCCCATTTTCCCTTACTACTCATTAGATATGGCCATTCTTTATGGCGGAGTGGATGGCCAAAAATATGAAGTAGCAAGACCAACACTGAAGGCCAGGCGTTCCAAAAAATACTTTAAAAAAGGCAAAGGAGTTGTGGCTTATACGCTGCTGGTTAACCATATTCCGCTGCAAACGGAGTTAATTGGCGCTCATGAACATGAGAGTTATTACGCTTTTGACATCTGGTATAACAACACAAGCAGTATCATGCCCGCAGCCATTACGGGCGATATGCACATTATTAATAAAGCCAATTTTGCCATAATGGATTGGTTTGGCGGGAAACTTTGCCCTCGATTTACTAATTTGCAAACCCAGACAAAGCATCTTTTTTGCGGTGATGAGTTGGCTCAATACAAGGATTGGCTAATCAAACCCGTTGGTAATATTGATCGCCAATTAATAGAAGAGGAGTGGCCAAACATTGAACCCATTATTAAGGCGTTGGGGCTTAAAGAAATCACGCAAAGCATTCTGATTAAAAAACTATGTACGTACAGCATGTCAAATCGCACCCGCAAGGCCATTTTTGAATACGACAAATTGATTCGCAGCATCTATACCCTAAAATATTTACAAGACAGGAAGCTGCAACGAGATGTCCATCGCTCCCAGAACCGTGTGGAATCTTACCACCAACTGCGCATGGCGATTGCAACTGCCTATGGCAAAAAACAATTGTCAGGTCGTGGCGATCGTGAAATTGAGATCAGCAATCAATGTGGAAGACTTATTGCCAATGCTATTATTCATTATAATTCGGCAATCTTATCCAAGCTTAAGTTGAAATATGAGGCAGAAGGTGATCACAAGGCATTAGCCATGTTGAAAAAAAATTCGCCTGTGGCTTGGCAACATATTCATTTTCAGGGGCATTTTATATTTTCTGAAGACAAGATCATTGATCTTGATGCAATCATCAACAAGATCTTCTTGCATGGAGTAAAAAAGAAATATATGGTCAAAACTAGCCCGGAAATTTCTGAGGTTCCGGGCTAGAACCCCAAAAAGGATTCACAAGCTCTTTTTGGGATAATGTTGAGAAAAAATTTAGATGTGACACAACCGACGTAAACACACTAGCTAATTTTACCAAAATTATTTTAGACAACGCTATAGAAAGCGAGCAAATAATAGACGAAATAGGATCCATACTTAAAATAAAACTCGACCCATGCATCCAGCCAGTGCCTTTGAAAAATTGGTTAATGACCTTTGCACCAAGTAGTTGCCATGATAAACGTATTTATCCCCTAAGTAACGAAGATAACGCTGAAGTTGCCGTAGTTATTAACAAGGTAATCGCGGAAAAAGATCACGATAACAATTTCATAATTACGGTACATACAACTGACGTTAGTTATCTTGATATGCTTCGAGATGAGATAATACAAGCTGGTATTCCGGCACTAGCACTTGATACCCATTATACCGTTAACGCGGTGGAGAATGGCTATGTAACTTTGTCTTGTCGGGAATACGCTGTTATGGCTAAATTTTTAAGTTCAATACAGCCTTTCGTCCTTCATTTTCCAGAACTGCAACTTGCCTTATCTGAAAATTGGCGTGTGGATCTAACCCAAACATATCCAATGCCCAATTGGCTAACCAAAAAATCCACACTTGGTTATCAATTCAACGGTAGCATAACCTATCATTTTTACCCTATAGATAGTGCCTCAATGCTCGACACCATTCAGCTAACAGGCCCTTAGAGCCTGTTCAAAGTCTTCACTAATTTGCTAAGATTATCGTTTTTAGATTTCAAACGGACGTTGAGATGCGCAAACGTTATCCAAGCGATATTACCCGCGAGCAATTTTCTATAATAGAACCAACTCTTCTGAGTGCGCGTAAAAGCACAGCCCCCAGGAGATTAGATTTGTATGAGGTTTTCTGCGCTGTTTTGTATTTGCTCAAGACTGGATGTCAATGGCGAGCACTACCCAATGATTTCCCAAAATGGCGAAGTGTTCATGCGTATTTTCAGATTTGGAGCGAGCAAAAAGAAGACAACCCAAGCATACTCGAAAGAGTCTTAAAAAAAATTAGTTGGCGAGGCCCGTACAAACAAT
>Ga0207083_1119_pt1 | contig 12221 bp, 11 predicted proteins | sample Alteio_BWMinHeat_57_FD_153516 | JGI IMG/M metagenome (GOLD analysis project Ga0207083, IMG submission 153516) | Enriched cells from forest soil in Barre Woods Harvard Forest LTER site, Petersham, Massachusetts, United States -... | ecosystem: Environmental > Terrestrial > Soil > Temperate forest >... | reverse complement strand
GCCCAGTTTGGCGACTTTGAAACTGGATTCCCAATTTTCCAAAGGCCGTGAGTTCACCATCATTGCCAAAAATAACTCCGCCCAAAATCCCTACGTCCAGTCCGCCACGCTCAACGGCCAGCCGATCACGCGCAGCTGGATTTCACATGCCGAAATCACTGCCGGCGGCAAGCTGGTGTTGACGATGGGACCGGTGCCGAACGAAACTTTCGGCTCCGCCCAGAAAGATCGCCCGCCGGGAATGTAAACAAATGCAACCCGATATTTTGCCGATTAACATGAAGAAAAATAAATTCCGGCCGGCCAATGTTTGTCTGTTGCTGGCCACGTTGCCATTGCTTGGGTTTGTTCTACCAGCCGCCGGCGAGACACGATTATCGGATTACATCCGGCCCTTTGTTGGTGCGCAGGGTGAAGGCAACACCTATCCCGGACCATCAGCGCCGTTTGGCATGATCCAGATCAGCCCGGACACGGATACAACGAACTGGGACACGGACTCCGGTTATGAATACACCGATCCGACCATTATGGGTTTTAGCCTGACGCATTTGAGCGGCACCGGCTGTCCCGATCTTGGCGATTTTTTATTTGTGCCGCAAGTTGGTCAGCCGGCTTTTGTTTCCGGCTCCAAAGATCATCCCGATGATGGCTATCAATCCACGTTTTCTCACGCCGATGAATCCGCCGCCGCCGCTTATTACAAGGTAAGACTTCAAAAGTCCGGCGTCACAACGGAACTCACGGCGGGCGAACGCGCGGGCGTTTTGCGCTTCACTTTTCCGGCCAGTGACGAGGCTTCCATCCTGACGGACCTCAACCATGTTATCAACGGGGGGCGTTGGCGGGTCGGTTATCACGCCGCGCCGGTGATTGTGGATGGTTTTCTAAAGGGCGTGAAAGGTTTTGACGCTCAGCACGCCTACGAGGCCATCAAAGCCACGGCGATGAATCCTGACTACGACGGCCTCGCGTCGTATCGCAAGCTGGGTTATGTGCCGTGTGACGAAGAGGACGAATCGCTTTCCAAGACGCTCGAATACGCTTACGACGATTACACCATCGCGCAGATGGCAAAGGCGCTCGGCAAATCTGCCGACTGCGACTACTTCATGAAACGCGCCGCCAGCTATAAAAATATTTTTGATCCGGCCATTGGCTGGATGCATTCCAAAGATTCCAACGGCAACTGGCGCACCAACTTTGACGCCCATCTTTTTGGCGGCGGAACGAACCTCCAGGACGTCACCGAGGGAACCAGCTCGCAATACTCATGGTTTGTGCAGCAGGATGTGCGGGGGCTCATTTCACTGATGGGCGTCAAAGGATAATTTTAACGCAAAGCTGGACTCGCTTTTTGACGCGAAACAATCCGAGAAGTTCACCTCCGAACTGTCCGCCAACGACCTGCGCGGCTGCATCGGCGAATACTGGCACGGCAACGAGCCGAGCCACCACGTGATTTATCTTTACTGCTACACTGGCCAGCCGTGGAAAGCGGCGAAACTATTGCACCAAGTTATCACGACACAATACGGCAGCGGCCCCGGCTCGCTCTGTGGCAACGACGACTGTGGCCAGATGTCGGCGTGGTATATGTTCACCTGCATGGGCTTTTATCCGGTGTGTCCGGCGAGCGATTATTATGTAATTGGCGCGCCGCAAATTCCTCGGGCGGCCATGCACCTCTCGAACGGAGCAACCTTCACCATGACGGCGGAAAATATCTCGGACCAGAACATCTACGTCCAGGCCGTCAAGTTGAACGGCAAGGATTGGAACTCGCCGTTCCTGCCTTACCAGGAATTGAAAAATGGCGGGACGATTGATTTCGTGATGGGCCAAAAACCAAGCCAATGGGGAATCCACGCTCTTGTTCCGGAATAATTCCGATTTAAAACACAAACAATTCAACACATGCAAAAATGAATTATCGAACGATCCTCCCTGTATTAATGGTTGTGCTCACGGGCTGTTTGGCCGCACAGGCAGAAGTTAGAATCACCATCGGACACAACAGCGGCGATGGCACGACTCCAAAATTCAAATTCAAAAATGTCCCATTGCCGTCCAGCAGTAACGCCGCCATGTTCGCGAAATTTACCATTGTGGACGGTGAATCCGATCCGGCGAGCGGTGGTTTGTCCAAACTCAACGATGGCAAGCTTCCCGATGAGGAGGATCAACCGGGCAATAATTTCTTCTTCAATGCCGGCACTGCTGGTGGGCGGCTGGAAGCAGACTTGGGCAAGGTAATCAGCCTCAGGCAAATTAACACCTACTCGTGGCATCCGAATACACGCGGGCCACAAGTTTATAAATTATACGCCAGCGACGGCACATCCGAAAATTTCAACGTCGCGCCGACTAATGGAATAAATCCTGAAAGTTGTGGCTGGAAGCGGATTGCCGCGGTTGACACCAAATCAACCAATGACGCTGACAATGGCGGGCAATACGGCGTGAGCATTTCTGATACGGACGGCATTATTGGAAAATACCGTTACCTGTTGTTCGATATCGCCAGCGCCGAAAGTGACGATGAATTTGGCAACACTTTTTACAGCGAGATTGATGTGATTGACGCGGACGCCGCGCCTGAAAAGGCAGCCGCTGAACCCGCCGCGCCCGAATCATTTGCCATCAAGACGGCGGATGGAAAGTGCGAGATTACCATCACCACCACCGCCGCGCCTGAATTGAAAGACTGGGCGGAGAACAAGCTGGCGCCAGTGTTGGCCGAGTGGTATCCAAAAATCGTGGCGCTGCTTCCCAGCGAAGGCTTCACCGCGCCGGCTCATTTCAGTCTCATCCTTAAACCCATTTATGGAGTGGCTTACACTTCCGGCACCAAGGTGGTCGCCAATTCAACCTGGCTGGGAACGGAATTGCGGGGCGAAGCCATCGGGTCGCTGGTGCATGAAATGGTTCATGTCGTCCAGCAATTTGATGGTGACAATCCGGGCTGGCTGGTGGAGGGTAGCGCGGATTATGTCCGGTGGTTCAAGTATGAGCCGCAGAGTCACGGTGCGGACATAATCTGGCTGCGGAAACACGGCAAAAGCTTTTCGCCCCACTACAATGACAGCTATCGCATCACGGCCAATTTTCTGAACTGGGTTTCCGAAAAATACGACCAGAATATCGCCAGCCAGATGAACGTCGCCATGCGCGAAAACAAATATGACGAAGGTTTGTGGAAAAAATGCACGGGTAAAACCCTGCAGGAACTTGGCGCGAACTGGGAAAAAGAAATCGATGCACAACTCCAATCCCCCGCCAGCACCGCTCCAAATAAATTGAAATGATCTGACATGCTTGAGCCCCTTTCAATGGTCAAAAAATGAACAACAAAATAGAAAAATCATTTTCCCTATCCCAAGAGCGCTACGCCGCGCTCGGCGTGGATGTGAATTATGCCCTAAAAATACTCGCCGCCATCCCTATCTCGCTGCACTGCTGGCAGGGTGATGACGTCGGCGGCTTCGAGAATTTCGGCGGCGCCTTGGGCGGTGGCCTGGTGGCCACGGGCAATTACCCCGGCAAGGCCCGCACACCGGATGAACTGCGCGCGGACCTGGAAAAGGCGCTGTCGCTCATCCCCGGCAAGCATCGCCTGAACCTGCACGCTTTCTACGGCGAGTTCGGCGGCAAAAAGGTGGACCGTGATGAAATCGCCCCGAAGCATTTCACCAACTGGATCGCCTGGGCGAAGAAAAACGGCCTCGGCCTCGATTTCAACCCCACCTGTTTCTCGCATCCGAAATCCGCGGATGGCTTCACGCTCTCGCACGCGGACAAGGGCATCCGCCAGTTCTGGATCGAGCATTGCATCCGCAGCCGCGAAATCGGCGCGGCCATGGGCAAGGCGCTCGGTAACACCTGCGTGACCAACGTCTGGATCCCCGACGGCATGAAGGACACGCCCGCCGACCGCCGTGCGCCGCGCGAACGCCTCGCGGAATCGCTGGACGCCATCTTCAAAAAGGCCATTTCCCCGAGGCTGAACCTCGACGCCGTGGAGCCGAAGCTGTTCGGCATCGGCAGCGAAAGCTTTGTGGTCGGCTCGCATGAGTTCTACCTGGGCTACGCCGTCAGCCGGAAGAAACTGCTGACGCTCGACGCCGGCCATTATCACCCGACGGAAGGCATCGCGGACAAGATTTCGAGCGTGATGCAATATCTGCCGGAGATTCTGCTGCACGTCAGCCGCGGTGTGCGCTGGGACAGCGACCACGTCGTCATCCTGAACGACGACCTGCTGGCCATCGCCCGCGAGATCGCGGTCAACGACTACACCAGCCGCGTTCACATCGGCCTGGATTATTTCGATGCGAGCATCAACCGCGTCGCCGCGTGGACCATCGGCACCCGCAACATGATCCGCGCGCTGCTCATCGCCTTGCTGGAGACGCCGCTCATCCGCACCGCCGAGGCCGCCGGTGATTTCACCACGCGCCTCGCGTTGCAGGAGGAGGCCAAAACGCTGCCGTTCGGCGCGGTCTGGGACTATTACTGCGAACAGCAGGGCGTGCCTGTGGGCGAACACTGGCTTTCTGAAGTGAAGAGCTACGAAAAAAATGTTTTGAGCAAACGGAATTAAACCACCAACCAAACCCGAATAATGCAACCAAATCCCTTACTTGGCGTCGTCTTCCATTGGCTCGGTGGCCTGGCGTCCGGCAGTTTTTATGTCCCGTACAAGGGCGTTCGCAAATGGTCTTGGGAAACTTTCTGGCTGGCTGGCGGCATGTTCAGCTGGCTCATCTGCCCGTGGATCGGCGCCTTTGCGCTGTCCAAGGACTTGCTGGCCGTATTGCATGAGACTTCGCGCTACACCTTTTGGATGACCTATCTGATGGGCGCATTATGGGGTTTGGGCGGCCTGACGTTTGGCCTGACGATGCGTTATCTCGGCATGTCGCTCGGCATGGCCATCGCGCTCGGCTATTGCGCGGCGTTCGGCACGCTGATTCCGCCGCTCGTGAAAGGTGAATTTGCTGACAAACTTTTTAATCATTCCGGCACCAGCGTGGGTGGCCCGATCGTGCTGCTGGGCGTGTTCGTCTGCTTGCTGGGCATTCTCATTGGCGGTATCGCCGGGGTGCGGAAAGAAAAGGAGATGAGCGGGTCGAAATCGGCCATCCCGGAATTCAACCTGTGGAAAGGCCTGGGCATTGCGACGTTCTCCGGCGTGATGAGCGCGTGCTTTTCGTACGGCTTCCAGTTTGGTGAACCCATCACCAAGATTTCCGCCGCGCACGGCACCGGACCCTTGTGGGTCGGCCTGCCGGTCATCGTGGTGGTCTTGCTCGGCGGCTTGACGACGAATTTCATCTGGTGCGTGCTGTTGAACATCAAGAACCGCACCGGTTATCAATATCTCGCCACGCACGTTCGCGAGGAACATGCGCATCATGGCGGGCATGGCGGCAGCGAACACGGCCCGGCCACCGCCGCCGCCGGCGACGCCCCGGCTGATCTCAAGATTCCCGTTCTCGGCAACTGGTTTTTCTGCGCACTGGCCGGGACGTTCTGGTATTTCCAGTTCTTCTTCTACCAGATGGGGGAGAGCCAGATGGGCAACTACAAGTTCTCCAGTTGGACGTTGCACATGGCGAGCATCATCATCTTCAGCACGTTGTGGGGCATTTTCTTCAAGGAATGGCGTGGCGCACAGCCGTTCACCAAAAAGCTGGTTGTGTTGATGCTGGCGCTGCTCGTCGGCTCGACCTGCATCATCGGCTGGGGCAACAAGGTTTCCGCCGACCACGAAGCCGCGCCAAAAATAAAAGTGGAATCTACCGTGAAGGCTGCCGAATTCAATATCCCGGACGCCGTTAAAGAAAATTATTAATAAAATGCACCTAATCTCTGATCTTCCAAAACTGCCAACTTCAAAATACCAGAGGCAGATTGCTGCGATCTTCACGCCATCAGCCTCTGGATTTCTTTTTCTGTGTGTGTTGAGTTGAAGGAAGTATTTTACCTTGCTTGACCCGATGACAATCACTTTATTTATTCCCTGTTTCATGGATGCACTCTATCCGAATGTCGGAATGAGTGTGGTAAGAATTCTGGAACGATTGGGACATCGCATCGAGTGCCCCGATGCAATTGCATGTTGCGGCCAACCCGCTTTTAATTCCGGCTATTGGGACGAAGCGCGTTCCGTGGCGCGACCGGTTTTAGAACAGCTCAAGAACGCCGAGGTCGTGGTAATTCCCTCCGGTTCGTGTGGCGCGATGCTCAAGATTTTTTACCCGCAGATGTTTGTCGGTTTGCCGCAGGCAGGTGCCGCCGCAAACCTTGCCGCTAAAGTCTGGGAGTTTTCCGATTTTCTCGTTACCAAGTTAGGGGTGACCGATCTTGGTGCGAGTTTTCCTCACAAAGTCACTTTTCACGATGGCTGCCATGGCTTGCGCGAGTTGAATCTAAAACGTTCACCACGCAAGCTCCTCGCCAAAGTGCGCGGTTTGGAACTGGTCGAAATGGCGTCTGGGGAAACCTGTTGCGGCTTTGGCGGCACATTCGCGGTGAAGTATCCCGCCATCTCCACGGCGATGGGCGAAGTGAAGTGTGCGAGCGCACTTGAGACGAAAGCGGAATTCCTCGTCTCCAACGATTCAAGCTGCCTGATGCATATTCAGGGACTGGCTGACCGCCAACAACAGCCGGTCAAAACTATCCACCTTGCAGAATTGCTTGCACAAACCAGCTGAACACGAAACTATTTATGAGGAAAAAATACAAAGCGTTTTTAATGATCGGTCCGCCGGGTAGTGGCAAAGGGACTCAAGGTCGGGCGCTTCAGAAGTCGCGATTGGTCTTTCACTGCTCTTGCGGCGAAGTGTTTCGGTCGTTGGATGAGCAAAGCGACATCGGAAAGCTGTTCCATTCTCATGCCAAAAAGGGCCGTCTCGTTCCGGACGAGGTCGCTGTGGTCGTCTGGCTGGATCACATCAGGCGCAACGAAACTGAAGGGAAATTTTATCCCAACGCTGAATATTTGTTGCTAGACGGCATTCCCCGCAACGCAAATCAGGCCACGCTGCTGTCAGAACATGTTGAAGTCATTGGGGTGCTAGTTTTGGATGGGATCACAAATGATGAACTAACCTCACGTTTGCGGCGCCGCGCAATGCAGGAACGGCGTGAGGATGATGCGAGCGACAAAACCATTCAGCATCGCCTGGTTGGTTATGAGCGGGAGACTAAGGCACTCCTTACTCAATATCCACCGGACTTGGTTTGCCAAATTTATGCCAATGCTTCCCCGGAGTCCGTCTTCGATGAAATAACCCGTCACATCATGAACAAGCTTAAGAGTGTCATAGCTTTGAAACACAATACCAGTCTGATTGCGAGCGATTAGCCTATGGTCAATTCCGCCAATCAATTTAAAATAGATGCGCGTCGGGTCGCCGCCGATTTGCGCCATCGCGGCCTCATCCAGACGGCGTTCGGTAAATACGAAGTTGCGCGTGACGCAAAAAAATCGGCGTTTCAGGACTGGCAATCTGCACGGCAGGCGTCGGCGGAAATTAAGTGGGATGCCATCAATCATCTCGACCAGTATCTCCAATCATTGGTCGCGAAGTTGGAAGCACGCGGCACGAAAGTTCATTGGGCCAGCACCGCGGAACAGGCACGGGAAATTATTCTTGGCATCATTAAACAAAAGAACGCCCGATCTGTCATCAAGTCGAAGACCATGACTGCCGAGGAAATTCATTTGAACGAGGCGATGGAGCAGGCAGGTTACGATGTGGTTGAATCCGACCTCGGCGAGTTCATTGTCCAGCTTCGAAATGAACCGCCATATCATATTGTTTTCCCGGCGATGCATCTGACGCGTGGCGATATCAGCGAGTTGTTTCAGCGCGAACTGGGCAGTGCGCCGACGAATAGCCCGGAGGAATTGGCGATGATAGCTCGCCGCGTATTGCGAAAAAAATATCTAACTGCCGACATTGGTATCACCGGCGCGAACTTTGCCATCGCGGAAACGGGCATGATTTCCATCACGGAAAACGAAGGTAATGCCCGTCTTACCGCAGCTATGCCAAAGACGATGGTTACGTTGCTCGGCATAGAAAAAATTTTACCAAAGCTGTCTGACCTCGCGCTGTTTTTGCCGCTGCTCGCGACGGCGGGCGCAGGCCAGACGATTACCTGTTACAACACGTTGTATGGGGGACCGCGACAGTCGGACGAATGTGACGGCCCGCAGGAGTGGCATGTCGTCCTGCTCGACAATCATCGCACGGAACTGCTGGCGGACGCCGAGCAGCGCGATGCGCTCCACTGCATCCGTTGCGGTGCCTGCCTGAACGTCTGCCCGATTTTCCGCAACGTTGGCGGGCACACCTATGGCACAACTTACAGCGGACCGATTGGCGGTGTCATCACGCCACACCTGCGTGGTCTGCAGGATTGGAAACATTTGAGCATGGCTTCATCGCTTTGCGGAGCATGCACCGAGACCTGCCCGGTGAAAATTGATCTGCACCATCATTTGCTGCAAAACCGCCGCAATGCGGTGAAGGAAAAACCTGCGCTTTTCGAGCGGCTGGCCTATAAAATGTTCGGCTTCATTGCCAGGAAACCGGCCTTGTGGTTGCTGGCAAAAAAACTTGGCCGCATCATCCAGCCGTTGCAGAAGGTCGTGAAAGGCTCGGTGCTTGATCCGGCAAAATCCTGGACGCAAACGCGCGACCTGCCGCCGGTGGCAAAAACCAGTTTTAAAGAATGGTGGAGGCAACATCAATGAGCGAACGCGATGAAATCATGGGCCGCATTTATGCGGCGTTGCAGGTTCCGGCACCACGTCCGGGTTCGCATGATCGAACGATCAAGGGGAAGGGTGCGGGCGGGAAGTCAGCCAGTGATTTCCAACCATTTCTGCCGGAGGCGGGGGAATCGGACGCGGAGCAGATCGAACATTTTCGCGCCCGCTGTGCCGAATTGAAAACTGATCTTCATTTGGTCTCTTCCCCGGACGAGGCGCGGATGGTGCTGGGCGAAATAGCTGGCGCGGAAAAGTGGAAACGCGTCGCCACGCACAATGGAACCCTGACGGATACCGCCATCAACCGGCTTGGCTTGCCGGTGCTGAACACGACCAATGGCTACGACGTAAACGAACTGGAGCTCTGCGACGCGGGTATCACCGAGTGCGACGCACTGATCGCTCAAACCGGTTCGATTGTTGTGACGAGCCGCGATTCGGGCGGGCGGGCGTTGAGCGTGCTACCGCCACATCATGTGGTTCTTGCTCGGCGCTGGCAACTTGTCCGGGATCTTTCTGTCGGGCTTGAATGCGTGCATAATAAATATAAAGCGGATTATCCGAGCATGATTTCGGTGGTCACCGGGCCGAGCCGCACCGGTGACATTGAACGAATTCTCGTCCTCGGTGCACACGGGCCGAAGAAACTGTCGATTATTTGCTGGTAACCAGAATTGCCGACACAAAACCATGACCCAACCCATCGCTCTTACCATTACTGACCCCGAACGGATGCTCAAATACGAGTTCGTCCGCGCCATCGAAAATATCGCCCTCAATGTTCTGCAGTGGCTTGGGCGCGGCGAAAAGGAGTTGGCCGATACCGCCGGGCGAGATGCGATCAATGGCGTCTTAAAACCAGGACGGAATTAAGGTCATGTTTATCATGAGCAGGTTTACCGTCAAAACCGCCAACGCCGACGCGGAGGCTGTCATCGAAGAATTTCTTGATGCGCTCGAAGCCATGAGCATTGAACGGCTTTTGAACGTATGGCACGACGATGGAGTGCAAATCACGCCTTTCTCGCCCGAAGGATCTCCCACCCGGATCGAGGGCAAAGAAGCCATCCGTCATCAATACGGTAGCCTCCCGACTTATTACAAGTTCATACGTTTTACAGACCGTGTCTTTTATTTCACCAATGACCTGAACCGTGTTTGGGTGGAATTTCGCGGCGAGATTCAGGTCGGTGCGACCGGCAAATCCTACAATAACAACTTTGTCTGTCTATTCACCCTGCGTGACGGACGGATTATTGAATACAAGGAATATTCCAGCCCATTCACCCTGTTAACTCCGTTCTTCATCTCTGAAGCAATGAGCAAAAACTTCGGAAAATCGCCCAAAAAGAAATCATTAACTTAGCTTTCTTTGGTTCGCTTCTCGTCATTTTGGATTTCCGTGACGATGATCTCAAAAATCACCGGCTGGCCGTCTGGTATCAGTGGCCGTTGATTACCGGCCAATGCGGTCAGGAATGATAATTCCATTCGCTGCATGGTCGCCTCGATTCGGCGCAAGGAGTGGCCACGCACAGATGCCTCGTGCGTGGCGAAGATCAGGCGCAGTTGCTGTTCCTTTCCATCGCGCCTGAGTTCGGCAAAAACGAACTGATCAAACGGCAGCAGCAGCGAACGCTCGACCGAGATTTCAATGCGAAGGGCGCGGGCCTGCGGGTCGCTCGCCCAACATTCGGGTGTTTTTGTGCTCATGTTTTTGTGTGGGTAGATGATGACGCCGGCGATCCGTTTTGAGCCGGAAAAAAGTGTCGGCGGCACGACGGCCAAACCGGAGCATGTAGCCGTGCAGCCGAGCCCAGAGACGAACGCCACGTTGAGGTGCGAATCCGCCCGAGAGTTCCAAGGCCAATGGCCGGTGACCTGAGCGTATCACATTTTCACGGAGTTGCTCCTTGTCCGGCGTGAAAATGCGTATGCCACGCCGTCCGCGTGAAATTGTCACATACCATTGCTGTGTATTTGTCGCGGCTTTGACGGTCGAATCTGAAAACAGGACGTAATCAACTGTTTTGCCTTGTGATCCGTAAGACGTGACCGCGTAACCGGGAAGGAACTCACGGAAACTTTTGTCCAAAACTCGGCCATCAGTCAGTTCGACTCCGCCGTCGGAATGAACTGACTTTACAGTGACCAGTTCGCCATTCGTGACCCGCCCGCCTGCCATGAGCTTGCGATTGGCTTTGAGATGTAATCGGTCACCGGACGCAAGAGCGACATCACGCGATTGGCAGACCGTGATGCGATTAAGCAACTTGTTCGAGACGGTGACAAACTTCCCGTCAACTTCGACCAAGACGCCCGCCTTCACAATGCCGGCAAGTTTTCCTTTCGCACCAGGTTTAGCATCGCGAACTTTTTGATTGAAGACGACTATGGCTTCTGGCGGGTAAAATCTTTCATCGCGTTTCTGTGCATTCGTCAGATCCAGTTTGTCGAGTGCCTGAACAACCGAGTCCGCTGCACCGAGCAATCCTTTTCCTTTCAACACATCGCGCACGTGCGAATTGACCCGGTGAACTTCGCCCCATGTCTGGGAAACAACCACGGCTGAAACGTTCTGTTCCTTCAGGCGGATGTATTCATCGGCAAGTTTGTCTGCTTGATCACCCAGACCGTACGCCACCACCGCGCCCATCTTGTCGAGACGTTCAAATGACTCGCTCATTTTGCCAGCCGCCGCTGATTCGACCGCTTTCCGATACTGTTTGATGCGAGTGCGCTCACCATTATCTCGACCGAGTGTCGGGTCTTGCCGACGAATCTTGTGCAACTCAACTGGTTTAACGCCGGAGTGCCGCTCAATGGCGAGTAGCGCGTCTGAAGCTTCGACCGCTCCATGCTGCCGCGTGTCACCGGAAAGTATCAGCCGTGCGTTTCGTTCGCGGACCAAGCGGATCAATTCGAGCATCTGCCGTCCGCCAATCTGACCCGCTTCGTCCACAACTAAGACCGCGCCAGCGACGAGCTCACGCTTGATTAGAAAGCTTGCGACCGTTGACAGTGACGGAAACCCGGTCTTTTCCATCTCCACGACTTGCTGGCGTTGTGGCGCGAGAACGACCACGCGACGACCGGCTTGCTGAACTTGCTCGATCAGTTCGTGCAGGACAAAACTTTTGCCTGTGCCAGCCCCGCCGCGAAAAACCGACACCGTATTCGTTGAGCAGAGCAGGGCATTGAGTGCCTTCCGCTGTTCATCGTCCAGTTTTGGATTCACCGGGCGTGGATTTACCACCAACGGGTGGCCGGCAGCGACGCCTTCTTTTGCAGTTTGAACGATCTCCCATTCGCGCAACAGAACTTCGCGCAAAGTCACTTCGGCTGGACGCGCTTCGTCCCGGATGTAGCCGCGTTGCCGGGTGAAGTCTGTTAGTTCAGACACCGGGAAATTCTCCCCGCGCGCCCGGCC
>Ga0207083_1118_pt1 | contig 12225 bp, 6 predicted proteins | sample Alteio_BWMinHeat_57_FD_153516 | JGI IMG/M metagenome (GOLD analysis project Ga0207083, IMG submission 153516) | Enriched cells from forest soil in Barre Woods Harvard Forest LTER site, Petersham, Massachusetts, United States -... | ecosystem: Environmental > Terrestrial > Soil > Temperate forest >... | reverse complement strand
TTAAAATTTCCCATTTGATGACTGCTGTAGAATACCACGCCGAGGAAGTTTTCGAGTATTTATTAACAAAATATAAGCCATCTGGTTTAGAGTGGGAAAAATTGGCTTTCCGCGCCAGAAGTTTGGGTAATGTGACTATTTTAAATTATTTGAAATGTTCGCCTGCTTACTATTTTGATGACCTCGTTCAGAATTATCTGGAAACTAAAAATGAAATCAAATTGGTTGATTTAAATAAAGCAGTCAGAAATTCTGTTGCTCGCGCTTATCGTCTCACTTTAAGTATTCCGGAAGTTAAGGAATTCTGCTTAGAGTTTATAACCGCTATGAAGGAGAAATATAGCGCTCAAGAGGAGAGAATTAAGCAAATAGAATTCATGATGATGCAGGCGGGAGAAAAATATTTCCTGTGGGGTATCCTATCGCCTTATAGAAACCCAGATCATTTGCAAATTTTAAATCAGGCTTATGAGTATATCGAGGATCCCAAAAATAAGATCACTTTTCGTCCGCCCCAAAACTTGGAAGGTGATAATATAGAAATAGAAATGAAATCTGGTTTTAAAAGAAGATCGTTACTTGACGATTTGCTTTTAAAATCGGAAGATTTTCTTTCATTTGATGAAATCATAGACGCCGTTAGTAAGAGTTTTCTACCAAAGAATGAGTGTGAGCTGTTTGGGAAAAGAAGAACAATTCCTAGTATGGGAGGAACCCCCTTGGTAGAGCGTTATGCCACCGTTATTCCTTATCTCACTCCTTTATACAAAAAAAATTATCATTTTAAAAATAGTATCTTGAAAGGAGATACTTATGATTTTTTTTGTGATGGGGAGGAGTTATGTGGAATGGGAATAAAAATGAAATTCTCCCCCTCAGGACAAGAACTATTTTCAGAACAAAGATTTTTTTGTGATCATGGTGTATACCCTTTTTTAGATAAAGTGCTCCCAAAGATTCAAAAATTGCACCAGGAAATTGGCCTTATGGATTCAAAAAGTATTCAGAAAGATCCAGCCCTGTTTTATCAAAAAATCGCCCAGGTATTGTCTCTGACAGGTAAGCTTACTATTTATCGTCGTGGTACTGGCCGGCTCGTTGAGACCTGGCTAGGGTACATTCACCTTAAAAAAGGCTTTTCACTCATACCTATTCTGAAAAAAGTTCAATTAGATGTCCTGAATATTGCATTACCTGAAGAAATTGAAGAGAAGCTTTTGTTATATTTTTTTAAATTTGACTCTTTATCAAAAGAAGTCCAGCAATATGTTACTGATTTAAGTAAAAAACCAGAAATAAACGAATTATTACAGGACTTTAAATTGGGCCCTTATGAAAAACGGATTATTTCTGATAAGGGACTTCCTATTATATTGTCTGATGAAAAAATAAATAATAATTTTTTAAATTTCAGTTTTATTAAATCTCATTCCAGGGATAGAGCGGATAAAAATTTGTTAACCAGGGCTGTTTCACAAAATCAGTTCAATTTTGCCAGGCAGATTGCTGCAACCGGTAACATTGATCCTCATAGAGACTTAGATAGTCAAGGGAATAGCGTTTATTACAAAAGGGGAATGTTTTCCAGAATCTCCGGTGTTTTTAGTTCTCTTTTTGATATTTCTTCTAGACCGGCGTACATTAAGATCAAAATGGGGTCAAGTCCTATGAAAATGAGGTCAAAGCCCTGAATTGAGTTTCGTAAATCAGGGCTAGATCAGAACACTCCAACACTTAAAACCCAAACGCTACGGGTATAAATTCAGCAGTTTTATTAAGTTGATACTCCCTGGTGCATGATTCAATGTATAAAAATGTAATCCTGGTGCGCCGCCTTTAATAAGCGCTTCACAAAGTTTATATACAATTTCTAATCCAAATGCTTGCAAAGAAGTGGCATCATCTCCATAGTTTTCTAACCGTTTACGTATCCATCGTGGCACTTCAGCGCCACACATATCAGAAAAACGTATGAGTTTATCAAAGTGTGTGATGGGCATAATGCCAGGAACAATCGGGATATTAATACATTGCTTAGTACATTCTTCAAGAAAATAAAAATAGGCGTCGGGATTAAAAAAATATTGAGTAATTGCGCTATTTGCTCCAGCATCTGCTTTGCGTTTAAGATTATCTAAATCATCCATAGCATTTTTTGCTTGCGGATGAATTTCAGGGTAAGCCGCGACTTCAATATGGAAATGGTCTTGAGTGCGTTCCCGTATGAGAGAAACTAAATGTGATGCAAAACGTAATTCACCGCTCTGTCCCATGCCGGAAGGTAAATCACCGCGTAAAGCCACTAAGCGTTTAATACCTAGCGTTTGATATTTTTGTATGATTTCGGCGAGCTCTGCGCGCGTTAAACCAACACAAGCTAGGTGAGGCGCTACGGAAATAGTCGTATTTTGTTGCAACCAAGTCACTGTTTCCAGCGTCCCTTCCCGTGTAGAACCACCGGCGCCAAAAGTAACAGAAAAAAAATCAGGATTTAACCCACTCAGTTCTTTAGCGGTTGCATACAATATTTTTATTCCCTCTGCTGTTTTAGGAGGAAAAAATTCAAAACTAATAATAGGCGGTTTTTTCAACGATGAGATCTCCTACAGAATAAGGTTAGATTTGGAAGGTTACGCATCCAACAATTAACTATACTGCATTTCTTTTTATTCATTCAAATGGGGTGCTAACCATCTTTTAATTGTTTCCAAGGCCATATTTTTACGATGGGCATAATCTGTAACTTGATCTTCTTCTATTTTCCCTATACCAAAATAATGCGCATCCGGGTGTGAAAAATAAAAACCACTGACCGATGAAGCAGGAAGCATAGCAAAATTTTCAGTTAAGATGATGCCTGCATTTTCTTCTGCATTTAATAGTTCAAATAATAAAGGTTTTTCCGTATGGTCAGGGCATGCAGGATAACCCGGAGCAGGGCGGATACCGTGGTATTTTTCTGCTATCATATCTTCATTGTTCAGTATTTCATTTGCTGCATATCCCCAAAATTCTTTGCGGACACGGTAATGCATATGCTCAGCAAATGCTTCTGCAAAACGATCAGCGAGTGCTTTTAATAAAATACTATTATATTCGTCATGTTTAGTTTCAAATTGATGTGCAATAGCATCTAGACCAATACCTGCCGTGACAGCAAAACAACCAATATAGTCAGGTCTGCCAGAAGATTTGGGTGCAATAAAATCGGCTAAACACAAATTGGATTTTTTATTAGTTTTAAGCGTTTGTTGGCGTAGCATGCGGAAAGTAGCGCGTACTTGTTTTCGTGTGTTATCCGTATAAATTTCAATATCATCACCGATACTATTTGCAGGAAAAAATCCAATCACAGCATTGGCATGTAACCATCCTTCCTCACACAGAGAGGTTAACATGCGTTGCGCATCATTAAATAATTGCGTGGCGCTTTCTCCAATAATTTCATCGTGCAAAATGGCGGGATAACGACCCGCTAATTCCCATGTATGAAAAAAAGGACTCCAGTCTATAAAAGGGATTAATTCTTTTAGTGAGTAATGGGTAAAAGATTGTATGCCAAGAAAAGTAGGTTTTGGAGGAATATAGTTTTCCCAATCAATCATCATCTTGTTGGCCCGTGCGTCAGCTAAGGGGATGAATTCATTTGCTGATTTTTTATTTTTGTGACGGTCACGTAATACTTGATATTCATCTCGAGTTGTTTTAATAAAATGATCTTTCGTAGCGTCATTTAATAACTGACTTGCAACACCTACTGCGCGAGAGGCATCTGTCACATGAATGGTGGCGCCATGTTGGTAAAAGGGTTCTATTTTTATAGCGGTATGGGCGCGCGAAGTGGTTGCTCCACCAATTAATAATGGAAGAGAAAAAGATAAACGTTGCATTTCTTTTGCAATATGGTGCATTTCTTCCAGTGAGGGTGTGATTAGGCCACTTAAGCCGATGATGTCGACATTTTCTTTTTGTGCAATTTCTAAAATTTGTTCGCAAGGAACCATGACTCCTAAATCGAGTACAGTATAATTATTGCAACGTAAAACAACGCCTACAATATTTTTTCCAATATCATGTACATCGCCTTTTACCGTTGCCATGAGTATTTTTCCCTTGGTTTTTTGAGAGCCTTGTTTTGATGCCTCAATAAAAGGGATTAAATGGGCAACAGCTTGTTTCATGACGCGTGCGCTTTTTACCACTTGGGGGAGGAACATTTTTCCTTCGCCAAATAGATCACCGACAATATTCATTCCATCCATTAATGGGCCTTCAATGATTTGTAATGGATGCTCATGGGACAAGCGTGCTTCTTCGGTGTCTTCAATAATGTATTGATTTAAGCCTTTTATTAGGGCATAGGATAAACGTTCATTGACGGGTTTTTCTCGCCAAGAGAGATCTTCTTGGGATGTTTTTTCTTGGCCTTTAACAGTGTTTGCTACTTCAAGCAAACGATCAGTTGCATCTGGACGTCGATTAAATAAAACATCTTCGATACGTTCTAATAAATCAGAAGGAATATCTTCATAAATGGCTAAAGCACTTGCATTGACAATACCCATGTCCATTCCTGCGCGAATAGCATGATAAAGAAAAACAGAATGGATGGCCTCGCGAATAGGATTATTGCCGCGAAATGAAAATGATATGTTACTAACGCCACCGCTAATCAGTGCATGAGGCAATGTTTCTTTGATGCGACGCAATGCGTTAATAAATGCGGTGCCATATTGATTATGCTCTTCTATGCCAGTGGCTATGGCAAAAATATTAGGATCAAAAATAATATCTTCAGAAGGAAATCCTGCGCGTTGTGTGAGAAGATGATAAGAGCGGGTGCAGATATCGACTTTACGTTCTTCAGTGTCCGCTTGGCCTGTTTCATCAAATGCCATGACGACGATAGCGGCGCCATAACGTTTTGCCAATTTGGCTTTTGTCAGAAAGGCTTCTTCACCATCTTTTAAACTAATGGAATTAATAATGCCTTTGCCTTGAATACATTTTAAACCCACTTCAATGACAGACCATTTGGATGAATCAATCATGATAGGAACGCGTGATATATCAGGTTCAGAGGCAATTAAATTTAAAAATTTTACCATGGCAGCTTCAGCATCTAACATGCCTTCGTCCATGTTTATGTCAATGATTTGTGCGCCATTATTGACTTGATCAAGTGCCACCTCTAGTGCTGTGGCATAATTATCATTGCGTATGAGGTCTGCGAAACGTAATGAACCGGTGACATTAGTACGTTCGCCCACATTAACAAACAGTGAGTCAGTATCAATCGTCAATGGTTCTAGGCCGCTTAAACGGCATGCTTTTGCAATAGTAGGGATTTTTCTTGGTTTAATATGAGCGACAGTTTCTGCAATGGCTTTGATATGTTTTGGTGTTGTGCCGCAACAGCCTCCGACAATATTAATAAATTTTTCTTTTGCAAATTCGTGAATGGTATTTGCCATTTGTTCGGGTGTTTCATCGTATTCGCCGAATGCGTTCGGTAAGCCAGCATTGGCATGTAAGCTGATATATGTGTCGGCTATTTGAGAGAGTTCTTCGATATAAGGGCGTAATGCTGTAGCGCCTAATGCGCAGTTTAAGCCTATACTGAAAGGTTTTGCGTGACGCACGGAATGCCAGAATGCAGCCGTTGTTTGGCCTGATAAGGTTCTACCGCTGGCATCTGTGATAGTTCCTGAAATCATGACGGGTAATGTGATGGCATGATCAGAAAAATATTTTTCAATTGCATAAATAGCGGCTTTACAGTTTAATGTATCGAAGATTGTTTCAATCATTATAAAATCGGATTTACCATCGATTAATCCGCGTATAGCATCGGTATAACTTGAAACTAGTTCATCAAAATGAATATTACGGAATCCTGGATCATTAACATCCGGTGATAATGATGCGGTGCGATTTGTTGGTCCTAAAATACCTACGACAAAGCGGGGTTTATCCGGGGTTTGCCGGGTTGTTTCGTCACACGCTTTGCGCGCTAATCTGGCGCCTGCTAGGTTTAATTCATAGGCTAGATCGGACATATGATAATCAGCTAAAGCGATGGCTGTGGAATTGAACGTATTCGTTTCAATTAAATCAGCACCTGCATCCAAATAAGCATTGTGAATGTCCAGGATAATATTGGGTTGTGTTAAGCTTAATAAGTCATTGTTGCCCTTCAAATCATAACCAAAATCACGGAAACGCTCGCCGCGATAATCTTTCTCTTGTAAATGATGGCGTTGAATCATGGTGCCCATTCCGCCATCGAGGATGAGGATGCGTTTATTTAATTGAGATTTGAGATAATCGAGCAGTTTCATTGGTATATTTTCGTTATTACAAATAAAAAAATTATACAGGGCGGTGAGAGGGTAAGTACAGTGAATTTACCGTGAAAACCCCTCGCATTTTCATGTTCTGGGGTGGGCCAAGATGGTTGCCCATGCTGGTTTACCGTGAAAATCCCTGGCATTTTCATGCTCTGGAGTGGGCAAGATGGTCGCTCATGTTGGTTTAGGTTAATTCAAGTGTGTGAAAATCAGCAAGACGTAAAATTGAATATTTCAACAAAAGAATTAATAGCGTTTTGTCTTCCTATGTTATATTCGCTGTAAGTATAAACTGAGGTTTTTATTTTATTCAATCGATAGTATTATGTTTCCCTAATAATAACGATGGAGCAAAATAAAAACCTCAATTTATGTCTGCAACAAGTATAACTAAAATGATTAATTACAGTTAACAAGCATTAACAACGAATATTAACGAGGAAAAAGCTTATGCTTCCAAGAAATTATTTAAGTAAAAATTTTCAATTGAAAGAAGTTGATAAAATACAAAAAATAAAAGATACGGCATTACGTCAATATGATGAAGAAAAACAAAATCGAAATCATAGATTAATTTATAGACCTCCTACTACTAAGGATGCCACATCTTTTGCGCTTGCCATAGAAAATTTTCAATTTTTGATTGATAACGTAAAAAAAGATATTTCTGAAGAGGAAAAAGGAACAGATAATACAATTCTTTTGACCCATTGTGAGGGAATGATAGTCATTTTAAAACAATATAAGAATGAACTGGAGCGACCAAACAGTTATTGTGGCCCAATAATGGAAACAATGATTTTAGAGCTCAATAAGACTAAGGAACGGTTAAAAACAGCTGTTGATATCCATATTCATGAAGTTAGAATACCTATTGAAACCTATCGTTCTGAGTTTGAGCCTCAATCTAAGGTACTTTTTTCAGATGGAAGTCATCCTGCTGCTGTTTATTCAAAATGTGCGTCCACACCTATTATCTACTTAGGGGGTGTGATTACTTTAATAGCATTCTGCCCCGGTGTAAGTAGAGCCATACTTGATTTTTCGGGTGATGCGCGCTATGAGTTTAGGAATCGAGGATATGCCTTTAAACAGACTTCCCTTTTACCTGAGTGGATCGTTGCAGGCGATAGCAAGGTATCTCAAAATGACGAATCGTATAAAACTCTATTTTTTGTTGATGGTCAAAATCCTGAAAAAATTCGTGCTCAAGGATTACATTATATCTCTCTGTCTTTCAATCCACATGGCCATATGATTGGATTTGACGATAGAGATGGCGCAAATCATTTTATTGAAAAACGAGGCAATGGAGCAACTTTTGATCCAGCAGGTGGTTGGAGAATGAGACACGCATGGACATTAGGAGAAAAACAAGGATTCAGTGAAGTAGAATATAAAATTATTGAAGAAAATATACCTTTGCCCGTGGCGTTAATAAAAATAATTGGGGGTTATGCTAATTTTTTTACGCCTAAGGAAAAAGCATCAAAACGGATAGAAGAAACGTCATCCTATCAGCCAACTTTAACAATTTGATAAAAAAGAAAAAGATGGATAATTCTAGGGTTTGCTTGAAAACTGGTGCGTTATAGCTGGGTAAATGCTGAATCAAACAAATTAGGATTTAAACATGCGTGGAATAATGTGGTTTCGGGAAGATTTAAGAATACAAGACAATACAGCTTTATATCATGCTTCCCAAAAATGCAAACACGGTATTATCGCAGTCTATTTTATTGATACATGGATGTGGCATAAAAATAAAATAGCAGCCTGCCGGGTTGATTTTATCCTACGAGGTTTGGCAGAACTCAGAAAAGCATTAAATAAATTAAACATACCATTATTAATCCGTGAAGTTGATCATACCACCTTAATTCCCCAAGAATTACATAAGTTAATTAATGAATTTAAAGCTGATGCACTCTATTTCAATCATCAATATGAAGTCAATGAAGCGCGACGCGACCAAGCGGTATATGGTTATTTAAATACTAAAAAAATTAAATGTTATAGTTATGATGATCAAACCATCTTGCCGCCTAGCAGTGTAGTCACTCAAAAAGGGGGTTTTTACAGTGTTTTTACTCCTTATAAACGTACTTGGCAACGTCATATGTTTGAACAAGAAAGATTAAAGCTTTTGCCTTCACCAACTAAACAAACAAAATTAAGAATTAAATCATCAAAAATTCCAGCACTTATATCAGGATTTGAATCTACTATCGATGCAGATCTTTGGCCAGCAGGAGAATTAAATGCGCGTAAGCGCTTAAACCATTTTATAGATGAAAAATTATTTCTTTACGATAAACAACGCAATTTTCCTGCTGTTGATGGAACCAGCCGGTTATCGCCATATTTGTCTGCTGGAATGATTTCAGTGCGGGAATGTTTTGCATCGGCAATGGTAGCAAATAAAAATGAATTAGATACTGGTAATCCCGGAGCTGTGATGTGGATGAATGAATTGATATGGCGTGATTTTTACAAAGATATTTTAATCGCTGTACCACGCATTTCTATGTGCAAAGCATTCAAAGAGAAAACAGAAACATTATCTTGGCATTATGATCAAGAACAATTAATTGCATGGAAAGAAGGGAAAACTGGTTTCCCAATCATTGATGCCGCAATGCGTCAATTGAATACGGAAGGTTGGATGCATAATCGATTACGGATGGTTGTTGCAATGTTTTTTACAAAATATTTATTTTTCGATTGGCGTATTGGCGAAGAGTATTTTATGAGCCATCTTATCGATGGAGATTTGTCAGCGAACAATGGCGGTTGGCAATGGAGTGCATCAACCGGCGTTGATGCTGCGCCGTATTTTCGGATTTTTAATCCTATTACGCAAAGTAAGCGTTTCGATCCAAAAGGTCAATTTATTCGTCAGTATTGTCCTGAGTTAGCTAAACTTGATGATAAGACAATTCATGATCCTGAAAATTTAACGAATTATCCTGAACAAATCGTTAATCTAGAGATCAGCCGCAAACAAACAATAGCTGCGTTTAAAAAGCTGAAAATATAGTTATTTTTTGGTGGCGACTAGTCTATAGGAGGTAACTTTTAGTGTCATAAATGACACGTTTGGAGCACAAAAATGATCAGTCATCCCGGTAATTTCGGTAGAGTACCCTAGACGCTACTGCGCCAAGCACCAGAAAATAACTTCCTGTAAAAACAAGCTATTATAGGGAGTTATTTGAGAGCGCCCTAGCCCCTTGGAGGGCGCGCATCATAAAATAACTCCCTGTAAAAACAAGCTATTACAGGAAGTTATTCGAGAGCGCCCTAGCCACTACTGTGCCAAGTACCGAAAAATAACTTCCTGTAAAAACAACCTATTACAGGAAGTTATTCGGAAGATAGGCAATTATTAATATTACTCCCATTCCGAACGTTGTTGGGTTGTATCGCACGTATGCCACGAAATAGTCTTACGATGAGCTCAGTGCTCTCAGCGTATATGTGTTTTAATTAATTGACACCACCATTAATTCTAGGAGAATAGGATTTTTTTAAATTAGATATATTTTTATGAATAGAATATTAGTAACAGGTGGGGCAGGCTTTATCGGCTCGCATACAGTCGATTTACTTTTGCAAGAAGGTAAAGAAGTCGTTGTTATTGACAATTTATCCACGGGGAAACTCAGCAATCTTAATCTATTTAACCCGAATTTACGTTTTGTCCAAGGCAATATTTTAAATTATTCCTTGTTATGCAAAGAATTAGCGCGCTGTGATGCTTTGCTTCATTTGGCAGCTATTTCTTCTGTGCATCAGTCAGTTGAAGAACCGATTGAAACATTAAAAGTGAATACCTTGGGTTTTTTACATGTATTACAAGCCATTCGACAAAACCCAATACCGGTGCGGTTCGTTTATGCGTCCAGTGCAGCAGTGTATGGTGGAAATGCCCCGCTTCCCTGTTCAGACGAAGAAAATATTTCTTTTGATGTCCTATCGCCCTATGCATTAGAAAAAGCAAATAATGAACGATATGCAGATTTATATGCGCGTCAATTTGCTGTGAATAGTTTAGGGTTGCGCTATTTTAATGTCTATGGCCCACGACAAGATGCTAAATCGGCTTATTCAGGTGTGATTACAAAGTTTATTGATAATAATAAAAATAACCAACCTATTACTATCTATGGTGATGGTGAGCAATCACGGGATTTTATTCACGTTAGCGATATTGCGCAGGCGAATTGTAAAGCATTAATAAGTGATTATTGCGGTATATTAAATATTGCGACGGGTGTGCCTGAAACATTAAATAATTTATTGAATTATATATCAAGCATCACTGGAAAAAAGATAGAGCCATGTTTTGCAAAGCAACGCGTAGGCGATATTATGCAATCTTATGCATTAATCAAAAAAGCCAAACATATGCTTGGATTTCATTCTTCAATAACGTTGGAGGAAGGGATTCGTGGTTTGTTATAATGGAGTCACTCTGAGGTTAACAAAATATTAGAAGCATTCTCTTGAGTAACAAAAATAGCTTCATTTGCCTCAGGAAAGGCTTGATAAAAATGTTTTAATGCATTTTCATGCCGCGGTTCAATGCCTTGCCATGTGACTTGATAAGGCGTAATGTTTTTTCCATTGACTGCGATGAAATCCACCTTACCTTTGTGGATTTCTTGCCAATAAAATACTTGCTCATGAGATTTTTTTAAGTGAAGGTATACCATTAATTCTAGACTTTTACCCAAATCACGTCCGCTTGTATTGGTGATTGCAAAACGCAAACCTGAATCGATAGGATAATATTTTTTTTGCCGGCTAAGTTGTTTTTTTTCAGAAAAAGAAAAAAATGGACAGGCAAATAATAAATATGCTTGCTCACAGGCAGATAAATATGTTTTAACAGTGTCGACAGTTGAATCCGTTACGGCAGCGATTTTGCGATAACTTAATTCGGAACCGCAGCTTTCATAGGTCATCTTAACGACTTGTTTAATGGCGTCGGGTGTGCGAGCGTGTACACGTTTAAGCACGTCACGTAAAATAATGTCATTAAAATATTCTTGTAATAATTGATAGGGGCGCTCATAAGTGAGTGGGCGTGGAAATCCTCCAGAAGACAAATAATCTAGAAGATTTTTATCGGAAAAATAAGAATGATATTCAGCAAAAGAAAATGGAAAAAGCTCAATAGTGATATGACGGCCTGTTAATGCTGTGCCAAATTCACCGCTCAATAAACGTGAATTTGAACCGGTCAAAATGAAATAATTATTTTTGGGACGTTCTAATTGAGTGTGCAACCATTTTTCCCATTGCGAAACATTTTGTATTTCATCAAAGAAAAAATAACAAGGTAAATCAGAAGATATTTTTTTTCTAAATAAGGTAACAATGTGGCTAAGTAGTGAATGATCCAAATGATTGAGTAAACGTGGATCTTCAAAATTGCAGTAACAGCATTGAATAATGGGTAAGTGATAAAATTGGGGTAGTTGGCTTAATAAGGTCGATTTGCCGCCGCGACGAACTCCTTGGATGATAAACGCTAAATCAGGATGAAGTTGTTCTGGTAGTTTAATTTGTCTCATTAATCCTGGATTAGGTAATTTATCCCAAAAACTCCATTCCGCTAAAATTTCGTTAACTGATTGATTTGATAGCATGATATTGCTTTGTATAGTTAATTAGACAGTAATGTCAATTTTAATAGACAAAAAATAAGTTGTCAAGTTTGCTCGACAATTTATTTTTCAATAGATGCGTCGCGTGATGCGAGTTTTAGTAAGGCGCGCTATCAAAATATCAAGCAAACATTTTAAAAATTATAGGGCCAAAATTGGAAATGTAGTGAAAAGATTGGGTAAAGATTCAGGTATTTATT
>Ga0207083_1117_pt1 | contig 12251 bp, 2 predicted proteins | sample Alteio_BWMinHeat_57_FD_153516 | JGI IMG/M metagenome (GOLD analysis project Ga0207083, IMG submission 153516) | Enriched cells from forest soil in Barre Woods Harvard Forest LTER site, Petersham, Massachusetts, United States -... | ecosystem: Environmental > Terrestrial > Soil > Temperate forest >... | reverse complement strand
AGGACAATCGCCGAAAGTCGTCGAGTGTAGTTCGGAGCATGAAATGAGAGTCGTTCTAAGAAGTTGTGTTTTTCTGTTACTTGGTTGCGTGGCAAGCGACACGCATTCTCCGATAGAAGATACATCGGGGCGACTAAGAGAGCTTGGACTGAGATTTCTTGTACTTAGGCAAGTAGAGGATTATAAGCCAAAGAGGTATTTGGCTATCGATGAACTAGTAAAAGATCTTGTCGATTTCACTGTAGTTTCTAGATTTGAAGCTGATGTCTTGACTTACGACGCTTGGCGTCAAAAGTTCGTCCTTTCCTGGCAAGGCGAAGGGGTGCTAAGAATAACTTCATGTGGAAGAAATCAAATAGATGATAATGGCTCCTGCGATGACATGTACATTGAAACTCCTATTGATCCGATTGATAGAAGCATTCTCCAAAGAAAACTTCACCCCAATGGGACAGCTTATTTTGACCGATATACTCTGAATCCAAATGAGCGTTGAAAAACGGAAAGAACGTGCCGGGGGAAGAAAAGGGGACGCGGAGACGCGGACCGTTTATCTTGCGTGGCGATGCCTCGGCACCCGCGCTATGCTCCTGCTGGTTACGTTTACCACGCCCTCAATCGGAAGAACGCAAAAAGGGGAGAAGAACGCAAAAAGGGAGAACGCAAAAAGGGGACATCCCTAAATACTCTGGCCATTTTCCTTTTTCTCCGGCCCGCCGCTGGCAAACGTCCGCGCCCCAAAGTGATGCACGAACAAATCGCGGCACACGGCCAGGGTATACCCCGCCTGCCGTGCCTTGGCGCTCAAGATATCGGTGTCGAATAGGCTCAGGTCGGTCCACGGATCGAGCGGACCCATTTTTACCAGGGCTTCGCGTTTGAGGATGAGGCAGAAGCCGCCCAGCCGTTCGGTTTCCACCCATTTGCCTTTGGTCTTCTCCCGGAATTCGCGGGCGAAGCTTTCCACCGCCTCCACGTCCACCAGTACTTCGCTCGCCCCGTGGCGGCCCTCCAGCCTGCCGAGTTTCTTCGGGCCGACACGGTAGGGGACGGTCTCGACGAGTTGCGGCGGCGCGGCGTAATTGGACATGGGGCCGACCATGCCGATGGCGACTGAATTGTTTAGCAGGCTCAGCAGCTGGTTGAGCCAGCCGTTGGTGACGACGGTGTCGTTGTTGAGGAGCACCAGGAACTCGCCGCGGGCCTTGGCGAGGGCTTCCTTGCAGGCGTCCGTGATCCCCAGGTCGGTCGGAGTGCGGACGACTTCCACGCGGATCATGGAATGGACGGTGGCGACGCCGGCCAGGTACTCGGCCGTGCCATCGAGGGAGCCGATGTCGATGAAGATGAGCTCAAAGGGGGGCCGGGTGTGCCGCAGGATGCTGGGCACCAGGATCTTGGTATATTCGAGCATGCCGGCACAGGGGATGAGGATGGACACCAGGGGGCCAACGACGGGAATGGGGATTTTGCCGGGGTCGCCGATGATGGTGCCGGTGTTGGGGGAGAAGTAGGATTTGTCGGCCATCGGGGGCTCCTGTTTTTTCGCGGGTGGGAAGAGGAGAAAGATTAAGATGAAGATTAAGATTAGGAAGAGGATTAAGAGCAAGATAAAGAGTAAGAGTAGGATTTGATAGCCGTACGGTTCTGGTCATAGTCTTAATCTTTCTCTTGCTCTTAATCCTCTTCATAATCTTAATCTTCATCTTACTCCTTCTCTTATGGTGTTCGTAGGACGGATTGGCAATCCGTCCTACGGCTAATCCTTTTTCTCCACCACTTCCGGGGGTTTCGTTGTCTCCCCGTCCTTGTCCTCCTGCTTGGCGTATTTGCTTACGAGGTTGATGAGGAGCAAGTATTCTTGCTGGTGGCGCTGGGCCAGGAGGGCCATTACTTCCTGTTGCTTTTCCATGAGGCGGCGGTGGTATTCGCCGGTCTTGTCAAGGGCGATGGCTTCCACGATGGAAACCAGCGCGGCCGGGTAGTCTTTTTCGCGGGCGTGCACCCAGGCGAGGTTGTAGCGTGCGCGGACGTCACTGGAGTTGACCGCGAGGGCTTTGTGGTAGGCGGAGCGAGCTTCGGCGGTGCGGCCGAACTGGAACAGGCCGTCTCCCAGGGTGTTCCATAGCTCGGCCGAGCAGGTGGGATTGAGCGCCAGGGCGAGCTTGGCCATGTCGATCCCGGCCTTGGGATCTTCCATCGTGAAGGTCAAGAACATGCTGATTTCATTGAGGAGCACCCAGTTGCGCGGCTGGCGGTCGAGGGCCTCATTGTAAAAGGCGCCGGCCATCTCATCGCGCCTGGGTTTCAGGCAGGCCCGCGCCTGGAGGACGGGTTCCTGGAGGCGGTCCTGGGCGGCGGTGCCGAAGCGCTCGAAAAAGCAGGTCTGCGTCTCAGGCCCAACCTTACGGCCCAAAAGCCGGCTGTGAATGCCGCGTTCCTCGCCGGAGGGTTCCACAAACTGGCATTTGCCGTCCTGGGCAAAATACGCCTTGAGAAGCGGAAAGTTGACCCCGACAAAGGTGGCCAGGCTGGAACGGGCGACGCGTCGGAGATGAAGGCCTTGTTGCCGCGCTCACGAAGGTATTGCTGGCCCAGTTCCCACTCAAGCGATTCGGCCAAAGGAACAAAGTCCTGGATGACTTCCCGGTTGGAGCGCGCCACCGAGAGGACCGACCCGGGAGACGAAGGATCGACACGCTCGGGGGCTCGTTTGGCCGTTGATTTGAGGATGGAAGGAGCGGGCGAGGATTGGGTGGCCACAAGTAAACTCCGGGAATTGGATCCAAGATTGGAGGTAGGTCTATTGTCGGTTTCCACGGGTTCGGGTCAAGCGTTGCCGGCTGAAAAAAGGAACCTTTCCGTATTTCAAGCAGGTGCGGGCTTAAACAGGACTTCCACTCGATTCGGGGGCGGCGGTGCGATAGATACCATGTTCCAAGATCACCTGGGCGCCGGGAGCGTTACTGATACGCTGCCACGGCAAGGCTCAATTCATTCTTCCCTGTTTGATCCGTGTTCCATCCGTGGCTATAATTGATTTCGCCATGGAGATCTCGTCATGCGGTCAAATTACCGCGCCTCGCCTCAGTTAGCCGACCAGCTTTCCCGGTATGCCAAAATGCGTTTGTGGTCTTCGTCTGGGTACGACTGACAGGATGCCTTTACCTTCGGGGTGAAGAAATAGCCTTTGGGCTACTTGAAGGAAACCCTATTTCAACGGGCTGTTAAGGCGAAAAGGTAAAAAAAATGAAACATCGCTAGAGCTGGAAGGTAAATCCAGCAATGCATTCGCAATCTGCAATCCCCAGATTGCGCCGGGACAATCACGGCCTACAGGAAGTCAAACCGATCTCTATAAACAACTGTTCAGTGCATCCTTCTGACAGTGTGGGGGAGACTCCCCCCTGTGGTTAGCGGCGACGCGAGATTATTCCTTCGGTGCGGGGGATGCTGGTTTAAGCGCCTGTCCAGAAGGTAGTTTTCGGTGTCTGTGTTAATCTTGAGGCTTTTTCCTTGCACAAGGCCTGGTAACCGGTTACGGTTTTTTGAAACCTTGGAATCCGGCAATTTTTCATCGTCTTTGGAACCTCACCCATGACCCCTTTCAAGTTCGTTCGGTGGCTCAAATCGCTATCTCGTATTCGGGTCAAGACCTATGAAAAAAAGCCACGGGTCCGGTTAAATCTGGAAGAATTGGAAACGCGCTTTGCTCCCGCCACGCACACCTGGACCGGCGGGGCCGGTGTCACCCATCCGGAATGGAGCAATCCGCTCAACTGGGCGAATAGCTCCATTCCCTCAGCGGCTACTCCCCTGGACAACTTGGTTTTCCCCGCCGGGCCCAGCTCGCTGACTGCCAATAACGATATCTCCGGACTCGTTTTCAACGCCATCACGATCTCCGGCAGCGGCTACACGTTGGCAGGGAACCAAATCGCGCTGGGTGATCCCTCGGCATCGGGAAGCGGCACGATACTGGTCGGGTCCGGAGCGGCCGGGGAGGTGATCAACCTGGCGATTCAGCTGGGCGGCCCCGCCAACGGCAAGCAATTCGTCACGGTGAATTCGACGGCGGACCTGACCATCGCCGGCCCGTTGAGCGGCACGACCGGTTCGGAGTTGTCCAAGGAGGGGCCTGGCAGGTTGTATCTGACAGGCAACAATAGTCTGTTCACCGGGCCCGTCAATATCGACAACAACTCCGGCATCGTGCAAATCACGACTCCCACCGCGCTGGGTCCAGGGAGCAACACCACGACGGTGGGCCAGGGCTCGCAGCTTCAATTAAGCAATGTCACCGGGCCGATCACGGAACATCTGATCCTGAACGGCGCCGGCCCGGGCACCGGTTCCCTCCTTAATTTCGCGGGTGATAACACCTGGGCCGGTTCGATCGAAATGGATAGTGACATCACCCTCGGCGCCAATACCGGCACGACCATGACCTTGAACGGCGTGCTCGATGATCTCGGCGCCGGCCACAACCTTACCAAGGAAGGGCCCGGCGTTGTCTTCCTGGAACCGCTGAATACCTTCGCCGGCAATACGTACCGCGGCGACACCACCGTCAACGGCGGCATGTTGGAGATCGGCCATCCCTTCGCCCTGGGCCAGGCAGGGAAAAGGGCGACGGTCAACGCCACCCCGGCCGAGAGCGGCACCCTGGCCCTCAATTACACGAACACGCCGGGGCTGCTCATTCCTACACAGGACCTGTACTTCGCGCAATTGCAGACCATCACACTCAACGGGGCCACCGCCGGCACCACGTTCACCCTGACCTATGACAACGTTTCCACGGCGCCGATCCCTTTCACCGGCACGGCTTCCGACGTCACCGCGATTCAGAACGCGCTCAACGGCCTGACCACCATCGCCGGCGTGGCGGGCTCCGTAACCGTGACTCAGAACGGCAACGTTTTCACCGTCGCCTTCGGCGGCACGCTGAGCGGGTTGAGCAATCCCATCATGTCGGCCGCGGTAACCCTCCCCAATACGGCGGGCGCGATCATTCAGGTAGCTCAGACTACCAGCACCACTCCGGACGGTTTCAAGGTTCCCAACGAGTTCCTCACCCTCAACGGGTTCGGCGAAATGGGTCTTACCGTGGCACCGCGCAACATGGGCACCCGAACCACAGGGCCGGCCCCCGCCGGGGAGGTTTTTGGGGCGCTGAACAACCAGGCTGGCCAGAACTCCTGGGATCAGACCATCACGTTCTGGACGCAAGCGAGCTCTGTCCTCAATTTTTCCGCCTATTATGAGGCGGCGATCTGCATCGGGGCGGTGCAAAATACTACCTTGACCATCAATACGACGATTCAAGACAATGGCGTCGGGCTGGGCAACAGGTTCTCGTTTAGCAAAGTTGGCCTGGGACGGGTGATTTTGACTCAGGCGAACACGTACACGGCCGATATTGACGTCCTGCAAGGATACCTGCGGCTTCGAGATTCCGGCGCCATGGGTCAGGGGGCCGCCCTGGGGAAAGAGGCGTGGTGGCAGACGAGCCTTGAGCTGGAAGCCGACGGCATTGCCGATTCGTCCGCGAACCGGAAACCCGGCCAAACGATCTACGACCTGTACCTGCCGACTTCCAACTACGTCTGGCTGGACGGTCCCGGCGCCAACAACGACGGCGCGCTGCGCAATATCAGCGGCACCAATTACATCGAGGGGGGCGTGTCGCTGCAGGCCAGCGCTTCCATCGATGTCGAGGCCGACCCGGACCGGACTCTCACGCTCAATCCGTCGGCTCCGTGGGACCAGTTCAGCAAGCTGACCATTGACGGGGTGATTGACGATTTCAACAATCCAGGCAAAGTTCTGACAAAGGTCGGCCAGGGGGAGTTGGTGCTTACCAATGCCAACACCTATCGGAACGTGCCGGGTGCGAGCCAGACGTTGGTCAATCAGGGTTGGGTGACCGTCGAGAATGTCCAGGCCCTGGGCGGGCGGATCGTCGGCCAGGGCGACACCCGCCAACCGGGTGCCACGGTTGCGTCCGGAGCGGCCCTGGTACTCAAACAGAACTTGGCGGGCGCCGATACGGTCACCTTCACCGCGGCGTCCGGCTCGGTGACGCTGGCTTACAACGGCGCGGCGGCCCCGGCCCCGCCCTTTGCCTTTACAGGCGCCACGACGGCCGCCCAGTTCCAGGGGTACCTCAATACGATCCCCGGCCTAACCGCACCAGGCAGCGTCATGGTGTCCGGCAGCGCGGGCGGGCCCTTTACGGTTACTTTCGCCAACGGTCTCTCCGCCTTCCTGCTCAGCGTCGTTTCCGGGCCGGCCCAAATCACCCAGAGCGGAAACAATCTGTCGCTGGCCTACAACCTCAACCTGTCCGGCACCGGCATCATCGACGCCCATCCCTGGCTCAATCAGCTGGGGGCCCTGGAGAACCTCGACGGCCAGAACACCGTCACAGGCAACATTACTCTGAACGGGATCGTGGCCATCGGCGTGGAGAAGGACGGGGCCCTCCTTGGCAACCAACCGGACAGCCAGCTGACGTTAACCGGCTCGACCATGGAGGCGGGCGGCCCCGGGGGAATTACCAAGCTGGGCTCGCAGCGGCTGATCATGCAGGGCGCCGGCACTTACAACGGTCCGGTGGACATCCAACAGGGTGTGCTCACGGTGCAGAATAATACCGCCCTTGGCGCCGCCACCGGCACCGCCACGGTCGAAGCCGGCGCCGCCCTGGAACTCACGACCGCGGCACCGCAAAACAACGGCGGCGTCGCGTCCGGCCTGCAGGTCTTGGGTAAACACCTCATTTTGAACGGCCTGGGCAACGCGGCCTACGGCGACACCCCGCTGGTGAACCTGGCGGATGACAATCTTTGGCGCGGGCAGATCTCCCTGAACAACAGCATGACGATGGACGTGCTGCCCAATTCCCGGTTGACGATCAACGGCGTGATTGACGACGCCGGCAATCCGGCCCCGGCAGGCTCGGACCTGGTCAAGGTCAATACGGGCGAGCTGGTTCTGGTGGGCGCGAACACCTATCGCGGCAATACGGCCATCAACCAGGGCACCGTGACCGTGGAGAATAGCCAGTCCCTGGGCAGCACCGGCACGGCGGAAACGCAGACCATCACGATCACCGGAGCCAACGCCAACCCAACGGCGCTTGTCTTCACCGCTGCCTCCGGAACGGTGACCCTGGCTTACAACGGCGTGCAGCCCACGCCCTCCACCCTGGCCTATTCGGCCACCACCACGGCGGCCATGGTCCAGGCCTACCTGAGCACCATTCCGGCCTTGAGCGCCGCGGGAAGCGTCAACGTCAGCGGCGCCGTCGGCGGGCCCTTTAACGTCACCTTCGGCAGCGGCCTCGTCGCCTCGCTGTTCACCGCGGTTTCCGGCCCGGTCCAGGTTTCCAATCCCACGATGTTCACGTTGTCGTTCAACGGCTTCACGACGTCACCGATCCTCTATACCGGCACCGCCGCCGACGCCGTTGCCATCCAGGCGGCGCTGCAGGCGCTGCCCAGCGTCACCAACGTGGTGGGCGCGGTGGTGAGCACGTCCTGGTCCGCCAATGTCATCACGGTCACCTTCGGGGGCACCCTGACGGGGTATAAACTGCCGGGGATCACCGCCTCGATCATCACCGGCCCCGGCCCGGTCAACATTGCCTTGACCGCTTCCGACACGGTCACCTTCGGCGCTGCTTCCGGATCGGCGACCTTTGCCTACAACGGCGTGGCAGCGCCGGCCCCGGCCTTTGCCTTTACTGCAACCACCACCGCCCTGCAGTTCCAAAACTACCTCAACACCATCTCCGGCCTGCCCGGACCCGCTGCCGTGGCGGGGAGCGCAGGCGGGCCGTTTACCGTCACCGCGGGGGCAGGCTTTAACCCGGTGCTGCTCACGGTTCAATCCGGCTCGGCCCAAATCATCCAGCCCGGCCCCGACACGATCACGTTGCCCGGTACCGCCGGATCGGTAATCCTGGCATACAACGGCACGCCGGCCTCGGCGCCGCCCCTGGTCTACAATGCGGCGACCACCGCCGCCACGGTCCAGGCCTACCTCAGCACCATCCCCGGCTTGACCGCAGCCAACGCCGTCCTGGTGACCGGCAACCCGGGCGGGCCGTTTAGCGTCGCCTTCATGAGCGGCCTGAACGCCTCGCTGCTCAGCGCGACCGGGACGGTCAGCGTCAATCCGCAAGCGCAAGCGATCACCTTCGCCGGGGCCAACGGCACCCCGCCGTCCACCGCCGCCGCCCCCGCGCAAACGATGTTCACCTTGACCTTCCATGGGTCCACGACAGCCCCCATCCCCTACACGGGAACCGCTCTTGACGCCGCCGCGATCCAGGCGGCCTTGCTCGCGCTGCCAAGCATCATCACGGTACCAGGCGCAGTGGTGACCGCGACGTGGGCGGCCGGCGCTACCACGGTTACCTTCGCGGGCACGCTCTCCGGGTATGACCTGGCGGCGAACTTTTTGACAGCCGTCATTACTGCCGGCCCAGTGGCGGCGGATGTCTTCGTGACCTCGGTAACGGCCGGCTCCGGCGGGACCGCGGTGGCCAACAACGCCCAGTTGCAGCTCCAGGGCGCCCTTACCATGGCGACCGAGCCCTTGACTGTCCAGGGATCGGGCGGCACCAATGAGCCGGAGGTTCAATCCGTCACTCTCGGCGGGAGCTCGACGGGCACCTTTACGCTGAATTTCAGCAACTCCGGCGGCCCCACGACAACGTTGGCTTACGCCTCGACCGCTGCCCAGGTGCAAGCAGCCCTGGGCAACTTTGTGAGCGTCTACCAGACCGCCCCCAACGTCTACCTGTTCGAATTTCAGGGTGTCCAGGCCCAGCAGCCCGTGATGGCGTCGTTCAGCGGCGGCACGGCCGTCGTGACGGAGGTGACCAAGGGGGGCACAGCTGCCAATCCCCCGCTCCGCTGGTTTTCCGACGGTCCAGCCCCAATCACCAACGGGCAAATCATCGGTGCCGGCAACGTGACCGGCCGCTTGACCGGCGTCAGTGTGGATCCCACCGACCCGAATGTCATCTATGTCTCGGCGGCGGGGGGCGGGGCCTGGAAGACCATCAACGCCGGCCAGACCTGGACGCCCCTCTTCGATGGCTACGGCGGTTCCTTCTCCGGCGCCATCGCCATCGCGCCCAGCGACCCACGGGTCATTTACCTGGGCACCGGGGATGGCAACAACTCGGGCGATGACTATTACGGAACCGGCGTCTATAAATCGATCGATTCCGGCCGGACCTGGACCCTCTTGACCGACCCCTTGGTGGGCAACCCCTTGTTCCAGAAGGCGGTCAACAAGATCGCGGTCGATCGCCTCAATCCCAATCTGCTCTACGTCGCGTCCGGCGATTCGGCGGCCTCGGTCAACGCCTCGCTGGGCAACGCGGGCATTTGGCGCTACGACGGCACCAATTGGCTCAACTTGACGGCGATTGTTTCGACGGCGCGGCTAAATGTCGCCGGCGGCGGAGCCCCGGCGTCGGTACCCAATCCTCCCATGACTCCGGGGCCGAATGACAATTACCTGATTACGTTTCCCAGCACCAATGCAAACTGGACCGACGTCAACCTCAGCACCAACGGCACGCTCTATGCGGCGCTGGGCACTGGGTTCGGTGATCCCAACAACGGCGTCTACCACCTGGCAAACCCGGCCGCGGCAACCGGCGCCGCCAACACCGCCTGGTTCCTCGGCCCCGTGGGAGGTGTGGACACCCGCCCCGCCACGGGCTTCCCGGTGCGCCTCAACCCGGTCGAGGGAGCGATCAAGATCACCACGGTCGGCAACACCATCTACGCCGCCGTGGCGCGTGCTGCCCAGCCCGGCCCCGGCAGCCTTTATTTCATCGAGAAGAGCATCGACGGCGGTTTGACCTGGGCGGCCGTGGCTACCCAACCACCCAATTACCTGGGCAATGCGGGGGATTTCGACAACACCATCGTGGCCAATCCCGCCAACGCGAACATTGTTTACGTGGGTGGCCAGCAAAATAACCCCAATACCGGCCTGGGCCACATTTATCGTACCGTGGACGGCGGCACCACCTGGGTCGATATCTCCGTCCTCGCCGGCGTCGGCCCCCATACCGATGACCACGCGATGGCCATTGACAACACCGGCCGGCTGCTGGTCGGCAACGACGGCGGCATCTGGCGCCTGGAACCGGCCAACACCTGGAGCAACCTGAACGGCAATCTGGCGACCGTCGAGTTTAACAGTGTCTCCGCCAATCCGACGGACCCCAACAAAGCCCTCGGCGACAGCCAGGACAACGGCAGCGAAGTCTACAATGGCACGCAGGCCTGGTTACGGACCGATTCCGGGGACGGCTTCGGTGTTCAATACGACCCGAAGGACCCCTTGATCGCCTACCACGTGGTGAATGGCACGCTGTCGCAGTCCCTCGACGGCGGCAACAACTGGACGGTTCTTCCGGTCAATCCCGGCGCCCAGTTCTTCCCCTTCCTGGTCGATCCCATTAACGATTCGCGGTTGCTGGTGGGGGGAAACACTCTCCAGGAATCGGTGAATCAGGGGGCCACCAATGTTAACCTGAACTCGCCGATCACTGTTTTCGCGCTGGCGGCAGCCCAGTACCAGGGACCGTTCGACAATACCGGATTCCCCCAGGTCAAGGACAAGGGAGTCAGTGTCTACGACCCGGACACGGTTTACGTCACGGACATGAATAGTGTCTTCCTGACCAAGGACCATGGCGTGACCTGGGTGGACCGGACCAGCAACCTGGCGGGCCTGGGTTCCATTAATGACATTCAAGTCGATCCGACAAACGAGAACATCGTTTACGTGGTACGGAATACGTTTGACGCCCTGGGCCGGAAGATTTACCAGAGCAACAACGGTGGCCTACTCTGGAAGGATATCAGCGCCGGCCTCACCTGGACGGATCCCATCGGCACTGTCCGCGACTTTCCGGCGTACAAGCTCGCCATCGATCCACGCCAGGGAAATCTGTACCTGGGAACCGATCGAGGCGTGTGGCTGCTCGCGGGCGGCGCCGGCACCTGGCAGCAATTCGGTTTCGGCCTGCCCATTGTCCAGGTTGCCTCCCTCGACCTGAACCTGAACCTCAACACCCTGACGGCCGGGACCTACGGCCGCAGCATGTTCCAGTTCTTCCTGGACAATACGGCGCCGAGCACCGGCGCCGTGCGGGCGGTGAGCGGCTCCTCATCGTGGAACGGGCCCATCCTGTTGGCCGGTCCAACGACCATCAGCGCGGAAGGCACCCAGGCCTTGCAAAATGGCCTGGCCACCGCCCAGCTCACGATCTTTGGCTCCATCACCGACCAGACTCTTGGAGCCAACTACCAGATCACCAAGATCGGCGAGGGCAACCTCGTCCTGTCCGCGAATAACACCTACGGCGGCGTCACGCTGATCCAGAACGGCGTCGTGGTCGTGCACAATGCCAACGCCCTGGGCAGTTCCTCGAACCCGACCATTGTGGACACCACCACCAATCCGCATACGGCCCTGGACTTGGCGTCGGACCTCTTTAATGAGCCGATTATCCTGAAAGGCAACGGCGGCAACGGCGTGCCGTTTAATGGCCATTACACCGGGGGCCTGCACAACGTCAGCAATAACAACACCTACACCGGCATTCTCACCCTGCAAACGGATGCGACCATCGGCGTCGATTCGGGAACTTCGCTCACCATCGCGAGTCCGGGCGCCATCGTCAACGATGGGAACCAGCATCCCCTCACCAAGGAACTGACTGGGACCCTAATTTTGGCAAGTGCCGACACCTACGGCGGCAACACTGTCATCAACCAGGGCGTTCTCCAGATTCAGAACAGCCTGGCGCTGAGTACCGGAGCCGCCACACAGGTCAAGGACGGGGCACAACTGCAACTGCAAACACCGGTGAACGCGCCCGTGGCCGTCCTGGCGTTCACCGCGGCCTCCGGAACCGTGACGCTGGCTTATAACGGCAGCCTGGCTCCGGCTCCGAATCAGTCTTTTGCCTTCAGCGCGACCACCACGGCGGCCATGGTTCAGGCCTACCTCAGCACCCTCCCCGGCTTGACCAATCCAGGAGCGGTCACGGTGACCGGCGTCCCGGGCGGGCCCTTTACCGTTTCCTTCCTGGCCGGCCAAAACCTGAACGCCGCCTTGCTTACCGCTGTTCCCGGCCCGGTCACCATCACCCTGGCCAGCACCGACACGGTCTCCTTCACCGCCCCCTCCGGACCCGTGACCGTGGC
>Ga0207083_1116_pt1 | contig 12270 bp, 13 predicted proteins | sample Alteio_BWMinHeat_57_FD_153516 | JGI IMG/M metagenome (GOLD analysis project Ga0207083, IMG submission 153516) | Enriched cells from forest soil in Barre Woods Harvard Forest LTER site, Petersham, Massachusetts, United States -... | ecosystem: Environmental > Terrestrial > Soil > Temperate forest >... | reverse complement strand
TCTTTAACAATGATTTTAAAATCTTCGAGCGCTTTTTTTAACTTCAGTGCTCCGCGTGAGACATATTTCAGCTCTGGTTCACGCAATCTGAAATTTGCGTCCTTGCGAACAATCGTTCCCGGCTTCGTGATCGGTTCATCGTTCATCAAAACATGGCCGGCCAAAATCATCGCCTGTGCGCGTGCTCGCGTTGAGACGAGGCCCAACTCTACCAGAACTTTGTCCACACGTTCAGTTTGATCTTTTTTCTTCAAGAGTGATAGTTACCAATTAGTCGGCGGAAAATGGCTTTGTTTCAACTGTTTCAGCATTGGCCTTAGTGAGAATTTCAACTTTTTGTTCAGCCTGGGATAACAATGTTTGGCACTGTTTTACCAAACCAACGCCTTCCTGGAACGCAGTCAATGCTTCTTCCAGAGGAAGTGCTCCAGATTCAAGGTTCTTAACCAGGGCTTCTAGTTTCTGGAGTGATTGTTCGAATGGTCCTGAAGAATTGCTCATGTACTACTCAGATATCACATTGATCACACGCGGTGAAACTGGAATCAATGAAGTTTGAATGATTTGATTGCTCTCGTTGATCAGATGGGTTTGGGCGAGTCCCTCGGGCACCTGGACAGAGAGGAATCGCGGGCGATCGCCTTCCAGAGGATCTTGTTCGCTTAGTTTTTCATTCCACAAAACGGTGTAGTTTTTCGCCACTAGACCAAACTTCTCACTAATGGACTCGACCCGGGTTGTGTAGTTTTTCTTAAATCCATCGAGGCGTTTTCGATTAAATTCGCCGAAAATCATGCCACTCTGATCACTGATGTTCGCCTTGATTTGGCGCAACCATTGGAAGATTTCGTTTTCAGGATATTGTTTTAAAACAAACACACCATTTCTGGTTCTCTTCTTCAATTCATACCGATATTGATAACTTTTTTCACCATTCAGTTTAGACGATACATCCACATACATCGGATAACCCGGAACCAGTTTTACATTTCTCAACACTGCCATGCCATTTGTTTGGGTAATGGCTTGAACTTGTGTCTGCGTGGAAACGCCTACCGTGAGCCCACTAAGATCAGCTGATTTGTCTTCTTTATTCTCGTTTTTGTTATCGGTGGTTTTCACTACCTTTACAGCAATATCACGCGTAACTGGTGCTACCAGATCCAGGTAAGTGATCGTATCTGCCAATACCGGCGTGAAGATCGTTGCGTTTTCATTTTGATCATTGCTGGAAACCAGCTCAGTGACCCCTGCTCCTGGCTCAACATTCAAAATCACGAAATATTTTTTCTCGCTGAGCTCGAAGTATTGAACTTCTTCGGATCGACCTGAAAACTCTATTTTGTAACCCGTGGGAAGAACTCCTAGTACCATCCCCATTCCGCGTTCATAATGAATGCCGGATTTAATAGCAAGAAGGGCTACCGAGTTTTGATCGAGCAGGAGAGCATCATTGCTATTTGACTGCGGATAGTGCGCCAACAATGGAAAATAGTCGTCCAATGTTGCCTTTACCCAGCCATGATCACCCCAAGATTTGGATATCCACTCTTTTTGCGCTGGGCAAATTTGAATATTCTCTGCGTCTTTATTATTGATTGGCTTTAACAAGCGTAGTTTTGGGAGTACTTCACAAGCCTTATTCGCGACAAGAGTGTCTTGTATGGGAGCCATCTCGTGCTCGAGTTGTTGATCTACATCATTGTTGTGATCAATCTCATCCTCTGGTGGTGATGGGACAACTGCTTGTGGTTTTGTATTTATCGCATAGATCGGTAGAACTTTTTTAACCGGCTCTTTCAACAAAACATAATTTTGAATGTGTTGATTTAATAGCTGATCCTGCGCAGCCGCTTTTTCTTGGGTACTGAATAAACCTGTATTTATTTCGGCTATGTTTTCAGAACTATGAATTTGTTTTACAGATTCGGTGGTCATCGGTTCTTTATTCACTTGAGTGACTGCGGGAAGAGGCTCTTCTCTCTCTATCTTAACTTCCGCGAGTGCTTCTTCGACAGTAGGGATGTATTTTTGAGTATTCATTTTTGGAGTACTCATTTTTGTGCGCGCCGTCTTTGCGCTTTTGCTTTTTTGCACTACTTGAATGACTGTAGCAGGCGCGGGACTTACGGGCTTCATATCAGCCGATGACGCTGCGATTGCAATTGATACCGGAGCTGACGCCGGCATAGTCATCACATATAAAAATCTTTCCTTCATCTTGGAACTGGCCGTCCGATAGTCTTGATAGAGGTCATACGATTGAACCACTTTAATTTTCGCAACAACTGAATCTAACAATTCAAAGTTATGATGATGGGGTTTTTGATGTCGAAGAGTGGCAACTCTTCTCCTGGAAATTGCTTTTGTTGGTAAATGAAATTCTGCAACTTTGATTTCCTGGCTTTGTATCTCTGATGCAGGATAATCAATGGTCGCTAGAGAAATATTTTTTGTGTTAAAAGTGTCTGAAATCCAGGCTATTTTTGAATAATTCATTTCAGTGGTTGAAAAAAGTCCGCCCACATTCAAGCCATGATAATTTGCGCCCGTGACAAATCCGGTGAGGAGACACGCTGATAGGACGACGGTAAAACGCAATGATGTTCTAGAAATGAGTCCGTTCATTCCAATTAAACCCGAAGGTTTATTTTCCTTTGCTCTAGTCAGTAATCGTTACTAATCTAATTTAATGATGAAGGATGGACACCGAATTCACAAATAAAAACTGGACCAACGGTTAGTCAGTCCAGTTTTTATTAATCAATGAATACTCGAATAGCCAATTTTTTGATTTAGTGGTCAATTCCTTGACGAATGATCGCACGTTGAAGTTTTAACTGATACTTTTTGAATGCGTCTGTATCGAGTCCTGCTTCGCTGAGCATTTTCTCTGCATTTGCCTGGGCCTGCTTTGCACGATTACGATCGATCTCACCCGCGAGTTCAATCGTTTCAGCAATCACTTTTACCGTATTGTTTTCTACGTTCAAGAACCCAGTAGAGATCACTCCCGTAATTCGATCCCCTTTCGCCGAGCGAAAAATAAACCGACCCGTCGTTAATTGAGAAACCATATCCGCGTGACCCGGAAGAACTTCGATCTCCCCTTCCGCCGTGGTGATGATCAATGAATTAACCGGCTCATCCTGAAGAAGCTTCCGTTCCGGCGAGAAAATACTGAGATTAAAAGTACTCATGCTTTTTGTCCTATCAGTTCAAGGTCTTCGCTTTTTCAACTGCGTCTTCAATAGTACCAACCATGTAGAATGCCTGCTCTGGAAGAGCATCGTGTTTACCTTCTGCGATTTCACGGAAACCACGGATGGTGTCTTCGATTTTTACAAACTTACCGGCAAGACCAGTAAATTGCTCAGCAACAAACATTGGTTGAGAAAGGAAACGTTGAATTTTACGAGCGCGAGATACGGTTTTCTTGTCGTCTTCAGACAATTCATCCATTCCCAAGATCGCGATAATATCTTGAAGGTCTTTATAGCGCTGAAGTGTACCTTGAACCAAACGAGCAACACGATAGTGTTCTTCGCCAACGATTTTTGGATCGAGAACCCGTGAAGTAGATGCGAGTGGATCCACGGCTGGGAAAATCGCCATCTCGGCAATTTGACGACTAAGATTGGTCGTCGCATCCAAGTGGGCAAAGGTCGTTGCAGGAGCGGGATCGGTGTAATCATCCGCAGGAACGTAAACTGCTTGAATAGAAGTAATGGAACCTTTATTCGTAGAAGTAATACGCTCTTGAAGTTCACCCATTTCAGTTGCAAGCGTAGGTTGGTAACCCACGGCAGAAGGAATACGTCCGAGTAGGGCCGACACCTCTGAACCCGCTTGAGTAAAACGGAAAATGTTATCCACGAAGAGAAGAACGTCACGGTTCTCTTCATCGCGGAAGTACTCCGCGATCGTGAGAGCAGAAAGAGCAACACGAGCACGCGCTCCTGGTGGTTCATTCATTTGGCCATAAACGAGGGAAGTCTTATTCAAAACTCCCGCTTCTTTGAATTCGTAGTAAAGATCGTTACCCTCACGGGTACGCTCACCCACACCTGCGAATACCGAGTATCCACCGTGTTGAGTTGCAATGTTGTTGATCAATTCCTGAATGAGAACGGTTTTACCTACACCGGCACCACCGAAGAGACCGATCTTACCGCCCTTGGCATAAGGAGCGATCAAGTCTACGACTTTAATCCCGGTATAGAATGGCTCAACAGCTGTTGATTGATCTTTGAATGCAGGTGCTGCGCGATGAATACCCCAAGTTTTTTTAGTGCTAATCGGGCCGGCTTCATCCACCGGTTCACCTACCACGTTCAAGATACGTCCAAGAGTGTCCGGACCAACTGGCATCATGATCTGATTGCCCGTATCCAGTGCATTTTGCCCGCGAGTGAGACCATCGGTGGCATCCATCGCAATACAACGAACGGTATTTTCACCCAAGTGTTGCGCCACTTCTAAAACGAGATTCCATTCGGCTGGTCCGTTTGTTTTGTTGGTCACTCTTACCGATTGATAAATCGGTGGAACCTTGCCACTCATAAATTCAACGTCTACAACGGGACCAATGATTTGTTTGATCTTACCTAAATTTTGCTGTCCTGAACTTGCTGACATTTCAATTCTCCTTCAATTACGCCTAAATTAAGCTGTTTTTTGGGACTCACTACCCGCAATAATTTCCAATAACTCTTTTGTGATCGATGCCTGACGTTGCTTATTGTACTGCAAGGTCAGTTTACGGATCATGTCGCCTGCGTTTTTAGTCGCATTTTCCATCGCACTCATCCGTGAACCATGCTCAGAAGCCTGGGCTTCTAAAAATGATTTGAAAATTTGAATCGTGAAGTATTTTGAAGATAGGGCTTCGTAGAGTTCTTTTTTGCTGGGTACGAAGATCGCGGCATCATGCTTACTCGCGGCTGCCGAATCATTGTCCTTTGCCAAGGGAAGAACGGTTTGAGTCTTCACTTCTTGGGTCATGGCATTTTTGAACTCATTGTAGACAAAAACAATTTCATCCACGTGACCATTTTCATAAATCGGCCCAATCACTTTGGCGAGATCGGTGGCACGACGGAAAGTGATCTTTTGACCGAATTCCTCGTAGTGAGCAACATCCACTCCTTTAAAGCGGAGTTTGATCATCTCTTGAACTTTTTTACCTACAAAAACACATTTTACCGCGCGTCCTTCTGCTTGCTTATCGGTCAAGAACTGAGAAGCGGCACGGATCACTGTAGAGTTATATCCGCCGCAAAGACCACGATCGGAGCTGAACGCAACCACAAGGCTCACCGGCTTTCGACTGACCGTGGATGTGTCTGAACTTCCCTCATCTGAAACAACTCGCATCAGGGCAGCGATTTCCTTCGCATACGGACGCTGACTTAAAATCGCGTCCGTTGCACGACGGAGCTTTGCCGCAGAAACCATCTTCATTGCCTTGGTGGTTTGCTGGGTATTCTTCGTCGAAGTAATCCGTTTTTTTAGATCCTTGATACTAGCCATATGATTTTATTTACCGTTAGTTAAACACTTTCATGAACGCTTTGATCGCTTCTTCCAACTTGCCCTTGGTTGCATCATCAATTTTTTGTGAAGTCACAATAGATTGAGAAACATCTGGGTGATTCTTCGTCAGGTAAGCTTGGAACTGATCTTCAAAATCACTGATTTTGTTGAGTGGAACTGCATCCAAGAAACCGTTGACGCCCGCGAAAAGCGAGGTCACCTGTTTTTCAACAGAAAATGGGGTGTATTGAGCTTGTTTTAACAGTTCAACCAGTCGTTGACCACGGGCCAACTGACGCTGTGTTGCTGGATCGAGATCCGAACCGAACTGTGCAAACGCCGCTTTCTCGCGATATTGAGCGAGATCGAGGCGGAGAGTTCCGGCAACTTGCTTCATCGCTTTAATCTGAGCGGAACCACCCACTCGCGAAACAGAAAGACCCACGTTTACCGCTGGTCGGATACCGCTATTGAACAAGTCACTGTCCAAGAAAATTTGTCCGTCTGTGATCGAGATCACGTTCGTAGGAACGTAACCAGATACGTCGCCGGCTTGAGTTTCAATAATTGGAAGAGCAGTAATACTTCCCGCACCTTTTGCATCGCTGAGTTTAGCTGCGCGCTCAAGCAAACGAGAGTGAATGTAGAAAACGTCCCCTGGATATGCCTCGCGTCCTGGAGGGCGACGAAGGAGGAGGGACAGCTGACGATATGCTTGTGCTTGTTTTGTTAAATCATCATAAACGATGAGGGCATGCATTCCATTATCACGGAAATACTCGGCCATAGTCACACCAGTATAGGGTGCCAAGAATTGGAGTGGGGCTTGTTCAGATGCACCCGCAGTGACGACGATAGTGTACTCCATCGCACCTGATTTTTTCAGGCGATCCACCACTTGTGCAACGGTAGATTGCTTTTGTCCGATTGCTACGTAAACGCAGAAAACATTTTTACCCTTTTGGTTGATGATCGTGTCGATCGCAATTGCCGTTTTGCCTGTTTGACGGTCACCAATGATCAACTCCCGCTGGCCACGGCCAATCGGAATCATCGCATCGATCGCCTTGATCCCAGTTTGAAGGGGTTCATGCACTGACTTACGTTCAATAATTCCTGGAGCCTTCACTTCAATACGACCATGCTGAGTTGCTTTAATGTCTCCGAGTCCATCAATTGCCTGCCCGAGTGCGTTCACCACGCGTCCGAGAAGTTCCTTACCGACTGGAACCTGAACAATTTTTCCGGTTCTTTTAACGATGGTGCCTTCTTTGATCTGGGTTTCATCACCTAAAATCGCCACACCCACCGCAAGCTCTTCAAGATTGAGAACCATGCCGCTGACATTGTTACCAAAATCTACTAATTCTCCGGCCATTACTTTATCAAGGCCGTAAATTTTTGCGACCCCGTCACCTACCGCGAGCACGGTCCCGGTTTCAGACATATCAAGACGGCTGTCGAGATTGGCAAGTTGACTCTTGAGTACTTCTGCAATTTCACTGGATTTTAAACTCATTTTATTCTTCCTTCTAAACTAATGTTCTAACTAATAGATTAATGAAAACTGTCTTTCACGCGGTTCAGCTTTGCGCGCACGGAACCATCATAGGTTGTTCCACCCACGGTGACTCGCAATCCTGCAATTAAACTTGGATCCACTTTTTCTTTCAAACTCACTTTTTTATTCATTTTTTTGGAGATCGCTTGTGCGATCGCCGAAACGGTCGCCGCATCCAATGGCGTAGCGCTGACCACTTCACCAATCAAACCACCTTCTTTTTGAGCTTGGATCGACTCAACTTCTCTTAGAATATCCGGAAGAGATTGCAGGCGGTTACGTCTGATGAGCAACGAAAGGAACTTTTCCGAAAATTGGGAAATATCCAATTTTTGAGAAAACGCCTTGAGTGTTTTGCTTTTGTCTTCTTCGTTCATGACCGGACTATCAAACACTTTTAACATCAGAGGCGATTCAATAGTCAGCTTCGAAAACGCGTCGATCTCCCTCAACACACCTTCCATTGAGTGTTTGGAGCCGGGGGCACCGAGAACGTCAACCAGCACTTGGGCGTAAAGGCGAACGGCTTTCATCACGCAGAAACCTCTTTCATGAATTGCTCGTTGATGGCTTTATGGGATTCCGTGGTGAGACCAGCCTTCACCTTGTCTTCAACGCGAGCAAGAATCTGATCGGCGATGCTTTTCATGACTTGCCCGCGAATTTGCTCTTCCAAAGATTTTTTGTTCTGCTCTGATTCAATTTTCATCTGGGCGAGGACTTTCGGTGTCGATTCTTTAATGGCCTTTGACTGAGCTTCTTGGCGCTCTCTCCAGTCAGCAAAAATCAAATCTTTTTCTTTTTGAAGATTGGCGAACTTTGCTTCCACTTCTTTTTTCTTTGAGTCTGCTTGAGCAACCTGAATCTTTGCCCGATTCAATCCATCACTCACTTCGCCGTGGCGGGTTTTCATATAGGCAACAAAGGGGCCCTTCATCTTATAGACCAAAAACCCCACTAAAATTGAAAGATGAATCACCGGAAGAATGAGTTTATCCATTTTATTTTCCTGCACCCAAACCATTAGGTTTGTTGTTAGACAATAATCTCTGCACAATTGAGTCAGCCATCACGGTGACCTGATCTTTTAATTCAGATTCGACCTTAAGCTTTTCACCTTGAAACTGTTCCAACACTTTTAGGTATTCTTTTTTGAGTTCATCTTTGTGCTTTAAAATCGCAGCGTCTTCCTGGGCGCGTGCATTCGCGAGTGCAAGATCGTGTTCCACTTTTGCTTCTGAACGAAACTGGGAAAGGGACTTCTCGTATTCTTGAAGCTTTAGTTCCACGGCCTTCAAAAGCTCGGAGGCGCCTTCAATGTTTTTCAAGCGCTGATTGCGCTCTTGAATGATTCTTTGAAATGGCTTTAAACAAATTGCTGAAAGAACGAAAAAAAAGATCGCAAAAAGGGCGAACTGAATGAAGATGGTTTGGTTGATCTCAAGTTGCTCAAGTATTTCGCTCATGGTGATGCTCTAACTGACAGCTCTCATTATTAAGCTTGTTTTAAAGCTTATTTTTGTAAGTAAAATTAATTGGTTGTCAATTTTTCTATCACGCGATTTTAGTACCGGTCAAGCGAGTTATCTCATTTTGTTCGTGCCTTCAAAGATCACGCCTTCTTCCACCTTTAGACTCGGTGTGCTCATTTCACCGCGAAAAACCGCTGGCTTACGAATCTCGACACGGTACTTTGCGTTAATCTCTGCTTCTACTTTTCCGTAGATGATGACGACACCAGCGTGAATTTGTCCTTCAACTCGCCCGGACTCGCCAACAACTAGTACGTCTGGTGTTTCAATTGTTCCACGCACCGTTCCGTTCACGTGGAAACAGCCGCTATAAGCGAGGGTGCCTTCGAACACTGCGTTCGCTTCAAGCACTCCTGTGACTTGATCCGCCACAACCTCCGGAACGATAAAATTTTCTAATTTAAAATTTGCCATATCACCTAGAGACTACCGCGCATCTCCCAAAAGAACAGAAACAATTCTATTCATTTCTTCCTGCGACGAGAAGTGGATCTGGATCTCGCCTGCTTTTTCCCCTTTTACTTCCACTTTAGCCATAAACTTCCGGGTGAGTAGTTGCGTGAGGCGCATCAATTCTGGATTTAGGCCAGATTTGGAGGGTTGTTTCATCTCATGTTTTTTCGACGCGGGCCCGGCTTTTTTCTCCTGGGCCAATTTCTCCGTCTGACGAACGCTCCAGCTTTTCTCTAAGATCTCTTTGGCTAAAGCCTCGCGCGCACTGACATCTTCAACGGACAAAAGTGCTTTCGCATGGCCCCTGCTGAGAGCACCTTTTTTTAGTTGCAGTAAAATAAAATCAGAAAGCTTTAAGATGCGAAGCGCGTTGGCAATGGTCGCGCGATCTTTACCCATGCGCTTTGATAATTCTTCCTGAGAAAGTTGAAACTCTTGCATGAGTTGAAAGTAGGCAAGACCTTCATCGACGCAATTAAGATCCTCGCGCTGGATATTCTCTACGATCGCGAGCTCGAGCGCTTCACGGTCTGTACTTTTTCTCATCACCACTGGAACGATTTTCAAGCCTGCGATTTTAGATGCGCGCAAACGACGTTCGCCGGCAATCAGTTCATAATTCTCGCCCTTCTTACGAACGATGAGCGGTTGAATTAGCCCGTTTTCACGAATCGATTGTGCGAGCTCTTGTAGCGCAGATTCATCAAACTCGCGACGCGGTTGAAACTCATTGGCTTTGATTTCGTCTATATTAATGACAGAAATGCCCATGTGACGATCATGGTTCCCCATGGGGGCAGGGTTCAGGGTTAGCGCACTGGGCACGGCCATGGTTCCGGTCGTAGCAGCATTTGCTGAACCGGGGAGAAGCGAGGCAAGGCCTTTCCCGAGTACTGATTTATTTTGATTCATTGGCATGTTTATTTTTGGAGAATCCATTTAATTTAAGCTCCTAATTCAGGCGTATACGATGATTTTGATGTTTCGTGTGATTTTGCCAGCACTTCACGGGCGAGATCCAAATAAGCTATGCAACCTTTTGAGTTTGGATCGTAAAGTACGATCGGTTTTCCAAAAGAAGTGCATTCGCTTAATTTAATGTTTCTTGGAACCACTGTTTTGAAAACCAAATCATTGAAGTGGGTACGAACTTCTTTTTCCACCTCGTGACTGAGCTTCAATTGAGAATTGAACATCGTGAGCACAATCCCTTCGATGGTCAGCAAAGGATTTACGCTTTGGCGAATGAGATTAATGGTGGTCATTAGCTGACCGAGTCCTTCGAGTGCAAAATATTCTGCCTGAAGCGGTATTAAAACGGAATCGGCCGCGGTCAATGCATTCACAGTCAGAAGCCCGAGTGTAGGAGGACAGTCCACAAAAATATAATCGTATTTGGCTTTCACTTCTTGAAGCGCTGCTTTTAATTTCGCTTCTCGCGCAAACGAATTCACGAGCTCTACTTCTGCCCCTGCCAGATGCGGATTAGCAGGTAATAAATCCAGATGATCAATGCCAGTGGAACGGATTGCATTGACGATCGAAATTTCCCCTAACAACACTTGATACGTGGTTGGTCCATTCTCTTCTAGGTTTGGGCTCACTCCTAATGAAGAAGATGCATTTCCTTGTGGATCAAAATCAATGAGTAAAACTTTCTTGTCCGCGAGTGAAAGAGATGCCGCGAGATTTACAGTCGTAGTCGTTTTTCCTACTCCGCCCTTTTGATTAACTATCGCGATGATTTTTCCCATGTTACTTCCCTCGTTTGCTGACTATCTATTCACCGCCAGGTGGATCATCTATTCCACCGCTAGGTGGATCATCTATATATGAGTGCAGCTCATCTTCAAAATCAGAATCAAAACTAAAAGTAAAACGGGGCTGGCTCGTCGATAAAGACGAGCACAAGCCCCGATTGATATTGTCCGTCGCATTATTGTGATCTCTTCCAAAATCTTCAATAATTAAGTGTGGTTGCGGTGAGGATCAATATTGCTAACCAAATTTTGTACTGCTAATAGGAAAATTCTACCTAGTTATATTTGGATATCAATAGAAAAGATTATCCAAATTGCTTTTTCTTCAAATTAATTAGAATTCGATATTTGTCTTTTGATGAGTACTCTTGTGTGTGAGTAATCGTCAATTTTTTGCCGAAACGACTTGTTTTGGCTTCCTGCCACTCGTCTTCCCATCCTTTACTCTTGAATAAGATGAGATTGTTCCACGTGGAACAATTGGAAATCCAGCCAGCAATCTTCTCTACGGTTCCAACAGCCCGAGCGATCACGGTGTCCGGCTCTATCTCTTGAATCACCGTTTCTACGCGCTCCGCTGAGATGCTTACCCGCTCTAGGGCCATCTCAGCCGCCGTTTTAGCTAAAAACTCAGCCTTCTGTTTTTCAGAGTCGCATAAAACCCATTCGCGTTCTGGATCTAAATCAATTGCAGCTGCCAATAAACCCGGAACTCCACAGCCCGAACCAAGATCAAGAATGACATCACCGAGACTGTCTAACTTAAAGAGCTCGATTACATCAATGAGATGCCCATCGATAAAATCTTCAACTCCTAGTATTCGAGTTAAATTTTGAACTTGGTTCTCACGGTGGAGTATTTCAGCGAACTGCGCTGCTTTAGCGATTTGTTCCGCGGTGAGCTCAAACTCATTCTTACGCACGCGGTACTGAATGGCCTTTTCGAAGTCCTCTTTAGAAGGAGTATTAGATTCTGTTTTCACTGTGCCCTACATGCTTGTTTTTAAGATAAATCATAAGATTGGCAACAGCAGCTGGCGTGACTCCTGAAATGCGTGAGGCTTGGCCGATATTCTCAGGACGGGTTTCCAAAAGCTTTCCCTTAATCTCGTTCGATAAGCCGGGAACGATACGATAATCGAATTGACTTGGTATTTTCATCAGCTCCGCGTTCCGAACTCCCTCGAGGAGCTGCAGATCTTTCTCAATGTAACCGCCATATTTAATTTGAATCTCGATCTGCTCCAAAACCGCTTTGTTTTGTTCGACTGGAATAAATCCTAATTGAGCTAGAACCTCGAAATTTACTTCGGGCCTACGCAGTAAGTCTTCAGCAGAAACTCGATCTTTAATTTCAGCCAGCCCTAATTCCGAAAATCTCGCATTCGTTGCTGCAGTCGGAAGAAAAAAGTGTGAAGCGATTTGAGCT
>Ga0207083_1115_pt1 | contig 12361 bp, 9 predicted proteins | sample Alteio_BWMinHeat_57_FD_153516 | JGI IMG/M metagenome (GOLD analysis project Ga0207083, IMG submission 153516) | Enriched cells from forest soil in Barre Woods Harvard Forest LTER site, Petersham, Massachusetts, United States -... | ecosystem: Environmental > Terrestrial > Soil > Temperate forest >... | reverse complement strand
CCCGAAGGCCCGAACATCGGCCTCATCGCCTCGCTCGCCACGTTTGCGCGCATCAATGAATTCGGTTTCCTGGAAACGCCCTATCGCAAGGTGGATAACGGCCGGGTCACGGAAAAAATCGAATACCTGACCGCCGACCGCGAAGAACAATTCATCGTCGCCCAGGCTAATTCCGTCATGGACGACAAGGGTCATTTCACCACCGACCGCGTCGTCTGCCGCCAGCGCGGCGAATTCATTGACGTGGAACCCACGGCGGTGCATTTCATGGACATTTCGCCCAAGCAGCTCGTCTCGATTGCCGCGTCGCTGATTCCGTTCCTGGAGCACGACGACGCCAACCGCGCATTGATGGGTTCGAACATGCAACGCCAGGCCGTGCCGCTTCTCGTTACTGAGGCGCCGCTCGTCGCCACCGGCCTTGAAGACCGCGTCGCCCGCGATTCCCGCGCCGTGCTGTGGACCGACGAAGCCGGCAAAGTGGCCTCGGTGAATGGCAACCAGATCATCATCACGGAAAACGGCCATTTGCCCGAAGGCAAAAAGAAGATTAAACACGATCCGGCCAACGGTATTTCCGTGTATCCGGTGCGCAAGTTCATGCGCTCAAACGCGGCCACCTGCATCAACCAGAAAATCCTGGTGAACAAGGGCGACCACGTCCGCAAGGGCCAGGTCATTGCCGACGGCCCCTGCACGCAGAACGGAGAGCTTGCGCTTGGCCGCAACGTGCTCGTCGCCTTCATGCCCTGGAACGGCTACAACTTCGAGGACGCCATTCTCATCAGCGAGAAGATCGTCAAGGACGACATTTTCACTTCCATCCACATTGATGAATTTGAAGTGGCCGCCCGCGACACCAAGCTGGGACCTGAAGAAATCACGCGCGACATCCCGAACCTCGGCGATGAGGCGTTGAAGAACCTCGGCACCGACGGCGTCATCCGCATTGGCGCCGAAGTGAAGCCCGGCGACATCCTCGTCGGCAAAATCACGCCCAAGTCCGAAACCGAACTCGCGCCGGAGGAACGTCTTCTCCGCGCCATCTTCGGTGAAAAGGCCGCGGACGTGAAGGACACTTCGCTCAAGGTTCCCTCGGGCACCTATGGCATTGTCATGGACGTAAAAGTTTCCGCCAAGAAGGACGCCGACCGCGTCAGCAAATCGGTTTCCAGCGAGGAAAAGCGTCACGCCAAACAGATCGAGGAAGATCACAAGAAGAAGACGAACGAATTGCAGGACCAGTTGACGGAGGCGTTGAGCAATATACTGCTCGGCGAAAAAATTCCGCTCGACGTCGTCAACAGCGAGACCGGCGAAATCATCATCCCGGCCAACCGCAAGATCACCAAGACATTGCTGCGCAAGCTCGCCACGGTCTATGACCGCATCGAGATTGACCCGTCGCCCATTCGCAACAAAATCAACGAAATCATCGGCCAATTTCGCAAGAAATTCGACGATTTGCAGATGCAGTACGACGAGGAAATGGAACGCGCCGAGGCCGGCGAAGGCGTCGAGGCTGGTATCGTCAAGTCGGTGAAGGTCTATATCGCGTCGAAGCGCAAATTGTCCGTCGGCGATAAAATGGCCGGACGTCACGGCAACAAGGGCGTTGTCGCCAAGATTGTGAAGGAAGAAGACATGCCGTTCCTCGCGGACGGAACGCCGGTTGAAATCGTCCTGAACCCGCTGGGCGTGCCCAGCCGTATGAACGTCGGCCAGGTCTTGGAAACGCACCTCGGCTGGGCGGCCAAGCTGCTCGGCCTGAAGTTCGCCACGCCGGTGTTCGACGGCATGAAGGAAAAGGACATCCGTTCCTATTTGAAGCAGGCCGGCCTGCCCGAACACGCCAAGACGCATCTCTATGATGGCCGCACCGGCACCATGTTCGACCAGGAAATTGTCGTCGGCTACATCTACATGATGAAGCTCGGCCACTTGGTCGCGGACAAGATTCACGCCCGCGCCGTCGGCCCGTACTCGCTCGTCACCCAGCAGCCGCTGGGCGGCAAGGCGCAATATGGCGGCCAGCGCTTCGGCGAAATGGAAGTCTGGGCCATGGAAGCCTACGGCGCCGCTTACACGTTGCAGGAGCTCCTCACCGTGAAGTCAGACGACGTCCAGGGCCGCACCCGCATTTACGAGAGCATCGTCAAGGGCGACAATGCGCTCGAAGCGGGCATTCCCGAGTCGTTCAACGTGCTCGTCAAGGAAATGCAGTCCTTGGGCCTCGATGTGAAGGTTGGATATTCCAATCCGCTCGAACATGGCCAGGGCGAAAACGCCGCCACTGCCGCCGCCGCCACGCTGGCTGCGGTTTAACCAAAACCTTTGCTGAAAGAAAATCGTATGACCAGTTCCAAAGAAAACGCCCGCGAGTTGCTCGGCCTCGACAAGGTCAACCAGGTTGACTACGTCGGCATCACGCTCGCGTCGCCCGATTCCATCCGTTCATGGAGCAAGGGCGAAGTCAAGAACCCGGAAACCATCAACTACCGCACGTTCAAGCCGGAAAAGGGCGGCCTTTTCTGCGAACGCATTTTCGGCCCTGTCAAGGACTGGGAATGCTCCTGCGGCAAGTACAAGCGCATCAAGCATCGTGGCATCGTCTGCGACCGCTGCGGTGTCGAGGTGACCTTGTCCCGCGTCCGTCGCGAGCGCATGGGCCACATCGAGCTGGCCGTGCCCACGTGCCACATCTGGTTCTTCAAGTGCATGCCCTCGCGCATCGGCCTGGCGCTGGACATGACCGCCCGCCATTTGGAACGCGTCATCTATTACGAGGATTACCTCGTCATTGATCCCGGCACCACGCCCCTCAAGGCGCATCAGTTGCTCACGGAAGTCGAATATCGCGAAGCCATCGAAACCTACGGCGCCGAGGCCTTCGTCGCCAAGATGGGCGCCGAGGCCGTTCGCGAGGCCCTCTCCCGCGTGGACCTGCTCAAGCAGGCGGAGGAACTCGCCGTCGCCATGACCGAGACCAAGAGCAAGCAGATCCGCAAGAAGCTCGCCAAGCGCATCAAGCTGTTGCAGGGATTGGGCTCCTCCAAGAGCCGTCCCGAATGGATGATTCTCACCGTGCTGCCCGTGATTCCGCCGGACTTGCGCCCGCTCGTCCCGCTCGAAGGCGGCCGCTTTGCCACCTCCGACTTGAACGACCTCTATCGCCGCGTCATCAACCGCAACAACCGTCTCCGCACGTTGCTGCAACTCAAGACGCCCGAGGTCATCATCCGCAACGAAAAACGCATGTTGCAGGAGGCCGTGGACGCCCTCTTCGACAATGGCCGCCACGGTCGCCCCGTCACCGGCGCGGGCAACCGCTCGCTGAAATCCTTGAGCGACATGCTCAAGGGCAAGGGCGGTCGCTTCCGCCAGAACCTCCTCGGCAAGCGCGTGGATTATTCCGGCCGCTCCGTCATCGTCATCGGCCCCGAGCTTAAGCTCAACCAGTGCGGTCTGCCCAAGAAGATGGCGCTCGTTTTGTTCGAGCCGTTCATCATCCGCCGCCTCAAGGAACTCGGCTATGTTCACACCGTCCGCAGCGCCAAGAAAATGATTGAGCGCCAGACCAAGGAAGTGTGGGATGTGCTGGAAGAAGTGACCAAGGGTCATCCAGTGTTGCTCAACCGCGCGCCCACGCTGCACCGCCTCTCCGTCCAGGCCTTCGAGCCGCAGCTCATCGAGGGCGAGGCCATCCGCATTCACCCGCTGGTCTGTACCGCTTATAACGCCGACTTCGACGGTGACCAGATGGCCGTTCACGTGCCGCTGTCCGTCGAGGCGCAGATGGAAGCGCGCCTGCTGATGATGGCCACCAACAACATCTTCTCGCCCTCATCCGGCAAGCCCATCATCACGCCCACGCAGGACATCACGCTGGGTTGTTACTACGTCACCGCCGAGCCGCGCAAAGCCCCGCCGGCCGACTCGAATGACCTCCCGCTCTTCGGCTCCAAGGAAGAGGTCATTTACGCCTACAGCGACGACGCCTTGAAGACCCACGACCGCGTCCGCCTCGCCAATCCCGACTTCGGCAAAAAGACCGCTTTTGGCAACGCCGAAAAGAAGATCATCGAGACCACCGTGGGCCGCGTGTTGTTCAGCGAAATCTGGCCTGTCGAACTCGGCTTCCACAACAAGCCCGTCAAAAAGTCCGACCTCGGCGACCTCATCTGGAAGTGCTACAAAAACGCCGGCCACGACAAGACCGTGACCATGCTCGACAAGCTCAAGGAAATCGGTTTCCGCGAAGCCACCAAGTCCGGTGTCTCCATCGGCATTGACGACATGATTGTGCCCAAGGAGCGCGACGAGCAGATTGACAACGCCCAGAAGCAGATCCGCGAAGTCGAGAAACAATATCGCAAGGGCATCATCACCTCCGGCGAGCGCTACAACAAGATCGTGGACATCTGGACCCATTGCACCGACCAGATTTCCGGCGTCATGTTCAAGACCCTCGAGCAGAACCAGGGCAAGAAGGAATACAACCCCGTCTATCTGATGGTGGATTCCGGCGCGCGCGGCAACAAGCAGCAGGTCCGCCAGCTTGCCGGTCTCCGCGGCCTCATGGCCAAGCCCAGCGGCGAAATCATCGAGAAACCCATTCTCGCGAACTTCCGCGAGGGCCTCTCCGTGTTGGAATACTTCATCTCCACCCACGGCGCCCGCAAGGGTCTCGCCGACACCGCGCTCAAGACCGCCGACTCCGGCTACATGACCCGCAAGCTCGTGGACGTCTCCCAAGACGTCATCATCCAGGAAAACGACTGTGGCACCACCAACGGCATCTGGGTCTCCGCCGTCTTCGAGGGCGAGGACGAAGTCGTGAAAATCTCCGACCGTCTCGTCGGCCGTTTCGCCTGCGACGACATCGTGAATCCGACCAGCCCGAAGGAATTCCTCATTCGCGCGAATGAGGAGATTGACGAGGTCAAGGGCAGGGCGGTTGATGTGGCGGGGATCGAACGCGTGCGCATCCGCTCGGTGCTGACCTGTGAAAGCAAGCATGGCATCTGCAAATTTTGCTACGGTCGCAATCTCGCCACCGGCGCGCTCGTCAAGCTCGGCGAGGCCGTCGGCATCATCGCCGCCCAGTCCATCGGCGAACCCGGCACGCAGCTCACCATGCGCACGTTCCACACCGGTGGTGTCGCCGCCGGTGTGTTCAAGCAGCCCCAGATCAAGTCCAAGCACGACGGCATCATCAAGTACAACGAATTGCGTTCCGTCGAGCTCGAGGACGGCAACCACATCGTCCTGAACAAGAACGGCTCCATCTCCATCCATGGCGACGACGGTCGCGAACTCGAGGTCCACACCATCGTCATCGGCGCGGTCGTTTCCGTGAAGGACGGCGGCAAGGTCAGGAAGGGCGATACCTTCGTCCAATGGGACCCGCACAACGTCCCCATTCTCTCCGAGAAGGCCGGCAAGGTGAAATTCCACGACATCATCGAGGGCGTCACCATGAAGCAGGAAGTGGACGAGGCCACCGGCGAGGAATCCATGGTCATCATTGACCACAAGGAAGATTTGCACCCGCAAATCATCATGTCCGACGACCGGGGCGAAGTCGTCGCCAACTATCCCATTCCCTCCGGCGCGCACATCGTCGTCAATGAGGGCGAGCGCATCGTCCCCGGCACGCTTATTGCCAAGACCCCGCGCAAACAGGCCAAGACCCGCGACATCACCGGCGGTCTCCCGCGTGTCGCCGAGCTCTTCGAGGCCCGCCGTCCCAAGGACGCGTCGGAAATCTCCAAGATTGACGGCATCGTGGACTTCGGCCCCAGCGTCCGCGGCAAGCGTTGCGTGCTCATCACCGACGCCGCCACCAAGCTCTCCGAGGAGCATCTCATTCCCATCGGCAAGCACGTCATCGTCTTCAAGGGCGACCTCGTCAAGAAAGGCCAGCAGCTCACCGAAGGCCCCATGGACCCGCACGAAATCCTCGAGGTCTGCGGCGCCCAGGAATTGCAGGAGCACCTCGTCGGCGAAGTCCAGGAGGTCTATCGCCTCCAGGGTGTCACCATCAACGACAAGCACATCGAGATCATCGTCCGCCAGATGCTCCGCAAGGTCCGCATCACCGAGGCCGGCGACACCCAGTTCCTCTGGGGCGAACAGGTGGACAAGCTCGAATTCGAGGCCGAGAACGAGGCCGTCGAGAAAAAGGGCGGCAAACCCGCCGAGGCCGTCCCCGTGCTGCTCGGCATCACCAAGGCCTCCCTCGAGACCGACAGCTTCCTCAGCGCCGCCAGCTTCCAGGACACCACCCGTGTCCTCACCGAGGCCGCCACCCGCTCCAAGATTGACAGCCTGCGCGGCTTCAAGGAAAACGTCATCATGGGCCACATCATCCCCGCCGGCACCGGTTTCGACCGCCACCGCAAGGCCACCCTCAAGCCCCTCGTCGAGTTGCCCGAGGAAACCGAGGAAGAAATCGCCGAGGCGGAAAACCCGCTCCTCGCCTAAGCCTCAAAGCACAAATTCTGAACCATCCAAGGCCGGGATTGCAAAATCCCGGCCTTTTTTGTTTTCAACCGGGTTTTGACATGGATTCCACGGATCTTTCACGAATTTTCATAGGAGCGCGGACAGCGTTGTCCGCGAGTTTTGGGTTGTTGAACTTTTTTCATGGTTTGATTGGAGCATTTATGGAAATGCCCTGGTCTCCTGGGTCAGAAATAACCTGCATAATCTCCTCCCATGCCATGAGCCAGTGCGGCGGGCTGAAGGCCCAAAATATGACAGCCCAGGGCAACGCCCCTGGGTTGCAAGTCCACCGCATTTTCCAAGCCCTGAAGGGGCGGCACAAGCTGCTACACCGAATCCACTGCATCACAAATTGCGCCACCCTGGCAATTATTTTTAGTAAGAAATCAATGACTCAGGAGACTGGGTTTGATTGGGTCGGATTCCTTCAATTGTGAAGGATGGCGGGATGGCGGCGGTCATAGACTGCCGCTACAGTGCGGGCCGCACGGGCAGTTGTGCCAAACCGGGGTTCGGCTTTGGACATTGATGGCGCGGGATTTTTGGGGTAGGCTGCGGCATGGGCAAAAATAAAATTCCGGCGACAGGCGAAGGTTTTCTGGGCGAAATCATGGTGCATAAAATCTCCCGCTCGGTGGGCGTGGTGGAGCGGGTGGTGGAAGCGCGCGACGGCTGGCCGCCGCAGATTGATTTAAAACTGCCGGATGGTTCCGTGAAAAAAGGCCGCCTGAGTGATTTTCGGGACCCGAGCGCCAAGGAACGGGCGGGCGTTGCGCCGGCTTCCGCTCAGGAGGGTTGAAGGTAGAGGATGGAGGGTGGGAGGATGGAAGATTGAGTGTGGGCCGCACGGGCAATTGGACACGGATTCATCAACCGCAAAGAGCGCAAAGAGCACAAAGATTTCAGGGGCATCAGGCATTTTTAGACATTTCACGAATTTCCACAGATTCAATCCGTGTCAATCCTGCCAGCCCGAATCTCGCAAATTTTGATGTTTTCTGTTGACAGCCTGTCGTTACGGGAACAACGTGCGGATCGCACAAGTCAGAAGTGGCATTTCGAACCCATGAAAACCGAACGAAACCTGATTCAAATCTCGCTGCTATGTGCGGCCATGCTGCAAGCGGCCACCAGCGGAGCGCAACCCGTGACCAATATTTCCGCCGGCGATTTCCACAGCTTGTTTCTCAAAAGCAACGGCAGTCTATGGGCCATGGGCAACAACTTCTATGGTCAACTGGGCGACGGCAGTAATATCAACACCAACCGGCCCGAACAGATCGTGGCCAGCAACGTCACGGCGATTGCCGCCTCAGACAATCAGGGCAACCACAGTCTGTTTCTCAAGAGCGACGGCAGCCTCTGGGCCATGGGCAGAAACGATATTTATCCTGCGTTGGGCGACGGCAGCAACGTCAACACCAACCAGCCCGAGCAGATCGTGGCGGGCAATGTCACCGCGATTGCCGCAGGAGACTTCCACAACCTGTTTCTCAAGAGCGACGGCAGCCTGTGGGCCTTTGGCTTCAATGGCTTTGGCCAGTTGGGCGACGGCACTTACACCACCACCAACCGTCCCAAGCAGATCGTGTCCAGCAATGTCACGGCCATCGCCGCCGGAGAATTCCACAGCTTGTTTCTCAAGGGCGACGGCAGCCTGTGGGCCATGGGCAAGAACTACAGCGGCCAGTTGGGCGACGGCACCGCCAGTTCCTTCAATACCGTCAACGTGCCCGAGGAAATCGTGTCCACCAACGTCATCGCGATTGCCGCCGGCGGCAACCACAGCCTGTTTCTCAAGCGCGATGGCAGTCTCTGGGCCATGGGCAACAACCAGTTTGGCCAGTTGGGCGACGGCCTTTACAACACCAACGGCAGCACCTCCACCCTCGGCCTGGGAACCAACCGGCCCCAGCAAATTGTAACCAGCAACGTCACGGCGGTTGCGGCGGGCTATTCGCACAGCATTTTTTTAAAGAACAACGGAAGTTTGTGGGTCATGGGCTACAACAAATATGGCCAGTTGGGCGACGGCGCCGCCATCAACACCAACCGGCCCGAACAGATTGTGTCCGGCAATGTCAGGGCGATTGCCGGCGGAAACAGTCACAGCCTGTTTCTCAAGAGCGACGGCAGCCTGTGGGCCTTTGGCTTGAACAGCTCGGGTCAGTTGGGCGACGGTTCGCTCAACCCCACCAACCGGCCCGAACTGATTCTGGGGGCTTACAATCAGATTTCCGGCCGGCTTTTGGGCTCCACCAACATCCAATTGTCCTTTGTGGGCATCGCCGGGGCAAATTACGCGCTGGACCGGTCCAGCAGCCTCTCGCCGCCCAACTGGCTGCCGCAGTTGACCAATCCCGCTGGCTCATTCGGTGCTCTCCTGTTCACCAACCCGCCGGACCCCGCCACGAACAATTTCTGGCGCATCCGCTCCGTCCCGTAATCGAGAGACACAGATTATACAAATTTCCACAGATCCAATCCGTGACAATCGGTGGAATCCGTGTCTGGTTTTTTCTTAACCGCTGATAAACGCTAATCCACGCCAATTGCCAGTTGCCAGTACGGCTCACACCTTTGCGTTCTCTGTGTTCTCCGCCCGTGTGGCTCGCACCGGTTAAAAAAGTCCCCAAAACTTTGTGCCGTTGCTTTGTTGTTCAATTGCTTTTCCCATCTGCCATTTGTCAATTTGCCATTTGCCATCCTCCACCCGCCGCCCAACTCTTCAACTCTTTAACTCTTCAACTGCTTTCCAATCCGCCGGTTCAAATGGGCTTCTCTTCGCCGGGCGAGTTCGTGTTCCCAAATTCGCAATACCCGCCAGCCGGACTTGCGCAACGTGCGCACGACCAGCCGGTCCCGGAATCGGTTGCCCGTAATCTTCTTGCGCCAGAACACCGCATTGCCCTTGGGCCGGGTGCCGTGTCTGGGACAGCCATGCCAGAAACAACCGTCCACGAAAATGGCGAGCTTGCGCCCGGGAAAAACAAAATCCGGCCTCACTTTAAAAATTCTGCATTCTGCATTCTTCATTCTTAATTCGCGCTGGCGTCTCCATCCCGTGATTTTGTGGCGGCGGAAAAATCCGGCGAGGGCGAGTTCGGTGGCCTTGTTCCCGCGCGAGCGGATGCGGGACATCACTTCGGAACGCTTGGACTTGGTGAAGACGTCAGACATTTGCTCTTACAATTTTAACACAGATGAACAGCCGAAGCTTGGCCTGTCTATGGACACAGATTCATTTAGGGCGTGTTTGCAAAATGCGGACGGAGCGCGGCTGTGTCGAAGACCAGCCGCAGCACGTGAATGGCAAGCCGAGCTTCGGCCCATTCCGTGGAATCCCTGTCTTGCTTCGCGAAACCGGTCATTTTGTTGTAAAAGTTGGTGAAACAGGAAATGCGATTGACGGCACGAGCTTTTGTGCAAGCTTCAGTATTTCTTCGTAACTTCTACGATCCGCTATGTGTTCAAGCAAGCCAGTGGTGTCAACGCCATACAAAGAGAAATAAAAGCTGCTGAAATTCTCATCGAATGGATCATCGCCTGCGACGTAAGGCGTCGGCTCGTTATCTTCGACAGAATTACGCACGGTTTGAATCCTAAACTTGTGAAATGCGGCTCCCGTCACTGGATTTCCGGCTGTCAGGTCAATTGGGACGGGTAATTTGTCGTCGGTAACCACTGGCAGTCGCAAACCCATGGCAACCCTTAAACAATCGTTCTCGCCAAAATCCATCAAACATTCGAACGACAAGACTGTCAGGCAGGTGGCACCAAAATTGTCACCCAAATAATAGGGCCAAACTTCATTGAATTCATCGAAGTTCACATGACGGCATGCCCAATTCTCGAATTGATTGGCGATGCGCATCACTTCACGCATAAATTGGTCCACGCCATTGTAGCACTCGCTGATGTTAAAATTATTTTCGCGCCGGTGTTTTTCGCAAATCTCCCAAAGCGATAGCGCAGCGGCAAAAACTGCTGCCGAATCCGGGTCAACCATTGCTCTTTCAGGTTCAATATTCATAGTTCGGCATATACACCTGGCCAGGTTCGGGGGATTTGGCAAGAAATATCTTGTTTCGCATCAACTATCGGTTCTGGCAGTCTTCTGCAATGCCAATCAGAAAGCCATGGACGCGTAACGAATTACTCGTGATGCTGAATCTGTATGAAAAGATTCCATTCGGTCATTTTGACGAAGGTCAACCTGTCATTCGCGATATTGCAAAGCGCCTTGGCAGGTCGCCCGGAAGTGTCGCGATGAAGCTCTGTAATCTTGCATCGCTTGACCCTGCCGTGAAAGCGCGAGGCCGAAAAGGATTAACGGGTGCGAGCAAACTTGACCGTGAGATGTGGGCAGAATTTCAAGTGCATCGGAATGTACTTGCTCCGCAAAGTGAAGAAACATTTCGTGAATTATTCACGTCAGATGAATCGGATGATGTGGAACTGGTTAAGGGTGTCGGTGTGCGTGTACGGCGGCACCCAATTGCACCAGAGGGTCCTACCGAAGTTACGGCGCAGGTGAATGCTCGCCGTGGACAACAATTTTTTCGTCAGATGGTTCTTAATGCCTTTGATGGGCAATGCTGCGTGACTGGCATTCGCGTTAGGGACTTGCTTGTCGCAAGCCACATTTTGCCGTGGAAGCCGTTTCCGAAAGAAAGGCTTGATCCTCAAAACGGACTTTGTTTGTCACGCCTGCATGATGGAGCCTTTGATCGCGGGTTGATTACATTCGACGAAAAGTACCGGCTTGTTCTAAGCAAAGAATTGCGTCGGCATTTGCCTCAACCGACAATCGAACACAATTTTGCCAACTTCGTCGGCACACCAATTAGGCTTCATACAATGATGTTGCCCCCGAAGCAGGAATATATGAACTACCACAGAACGGAAATTTTTCGCGGTTAGTAGTCAGATCCGATCCTCAATATCGCTGATGTAGGTGGGATCAAGGCCGGATTTTTCGGCCAGTTTTTCCTGGGTGAGTTCTCGGGCTTCGCGACGCTTTCGGACATTGAGTCCAAGGGCGGCGAGGATGGGGTCGCGTTTCGACATGACTCATAGTCCATGTCAAAACGGGGCGGCGTCCATCGGCTATCAGTCAAGTTGAGCGCGGGCGGTTGACAGGCCCGTTTGGGCTGGCCGGGAAAAACAGTTGAACAACGAAGTTGTTAATCCAGAAAGTTTTCTTTGCGGCTCTCTGCGTCCTTTGCGTCTCTGCGTTAATTCTTCTTCATTCTCCGTGTCTCTGTGCCCCTGTGGTTCAACCCCCGGGAAGGTAATTGAACAACCAAGGAACAAAGCCACAAAGTTTTGGATCAAGCAGGTTTAAACCCTTCGTGCCTTGGTTGCTTGGTTGTTAATCCTGAATGCCAGTGCGGCTCGCACCTCCGCGCCTTTGCGTCTCTGCGTTTATCCCCCGCCCAACTCGCGGACAAGGCTGTCCGCGCTCCTATGAAAATTCGCGGCAATTCCTGAAATTCATGTCAAAAACCGCCATAAACCGGAACCGTTCCGTTTTCTTCCGCCATATCGGTGATAAACTCAGCTTCAGTAGTATGCTCTTTGACAATCGGGGCAGTCGTAGTGGCACAAGCGTCTCGCCTGTGCGTTTCAACCTTTGCGCTTGCGGCTCCGCACATTCTATCTATCAACCATCAACCAGCCTCCGAGTCTAGAAATTTGAAACCGTCGGCGCACTGCGAAATGCAATGTCAGGAAATCACACAAATATCACATTTATCACATTTATCAGAAATAACACTTTTTGAAAGGGGGGAGGGGGGGCAACCCCATTCCGCATTCCGCACTCCGCATTCCGCACTTAAAAATCCGACCC
>Ga0207083_1114_pt1 | contig 12382 bp, 8 predicted proteins | sample Alteio_BWMinHeat_57_FD_153516 | JGI IMG/M metagenome (GOLD analysis project Ga0207083, IMG submission 153516) | Enriched cells from forest soil in Barre Woods Harvard Forest LTER site, Petersham, Massachusetts, United States -... | ecosystem: Environmental > Terrestrial > Soil > Temperate forest >... | reverse complement strand
GAGTGCGGAATGGGTATAAAACGGCCGATTGATGGCAAAGAAAAGCGGGACACCGCGTCATGGTTCCGGTTTTTCATTGCCTCAACTACCGGTTCTTTTAGGATGCCACAATTCAAGTCTTTACCGGAGAACTTTAGAAACCCATCATGAGCAAAGAAAAGAAACTCCAAATCCGGAACAGCACGGCCGAATTTCTTATTTTCACCCGGCAGGCCGGCGAGGACGGCATCGAGGTCCGCGTGGCTGAGGAAACCGTCTGGCTGACGCAGAAGTTGATGGCGGCATTGTTCGAGGTCACTGTCCCGACCATCAATGAGCATCTGGCCAACCTCCATGCCCAGAAGGAAATTTCCGAGACGGCAACTATTCGGAATTTCCGAACAGTTCAAAAGGAGGGCAGCCGCGAGGTCGCCCGGAATGTGGATTTTTATAATCTCGACACCATCATTGCCGTGGGTTTCCGGGTGAATTCGGCCCGCGCCATCCAATTCCGGCAATGGGCCGTGGTCGTGCTGCGGGATTATGCCATTCGCGGTTATGTGCTGGACAAGGAGCGGTTAAAAAACGGGGCGTTCTTGAGCAAGGAGTATTACGAAAACCTGCTGGCGGAAATCCGGGAAATCCGTGCTCTGGAGGGTGGCAAGGAAAAGCCGTGAACGAAGCCGAAAAACTTTACGGCGTCGAAGGACTCGGCGCGTATGATGAATTTTACCAATGCAATGCCCAAGTTGGCAAAGCCGACGCATTACTTGCGCTGGCGCGCTCGCGGGGCAGGCGAGACGCTTGCCCTACTTTACCGGGAGCTAAAATAATTCTCGCTTTGCGGGGCGGTTGGAGCGATTTTAATGGCCTGTTGCCCAGACTTTTTGCCAAAAACAAGGTAAACGGAAGGCGAAGAATTGAATGAAAGCGCATTTTTCGGCCGATATTTTGCTGGTGGAAGACGAAGCCAATGACGCAGAGCTGGTGCTGGCGGCGTTGAAAAAACGGGACATCCCCGGCGAGGTGGTGCATTTGACGGATGGCGACCAGTTCATGGATTCCATCTTTTACGCGAGCCTTTATTCGAGCTGGCACGACATCAAAGTCCCCAAGGTCATCCTGCTGGACCTCAAGCTCAAGACGGTCAACGGCCTGGATGTGTTGCGGCTGCTCAAGGCGGATGCCCGCGCCCGGACGATTCCCGTGGTGGTTTTTACGGCTTCACAGCGTGATATTGAACTGGTTGAAAGCTATCGCCTGGGCGTGAACAGTTATGTCATCAAGCCGACCGACTCGGAAAAATTCATGGAAATCGTCGGCGAAATCGGCCACTACTGGCTGAACGTCAATCAGACGTTGCCGCATTGAGCAAACCTCGTGGCAGCCGACGTGAGAAGGCTCCATCTGAATTCGTAGAGTCTCGGTGATTTCGCGCGGCTCCATCCATTTGCGAACGTTCTTCTGGTGCGCTACTGTTACAGCCATGAGCATAAAGCTGAGGCTGGTCTTGGTCGGACTGCTTTTTATATTCGCCGCCGCGCGGACATTGCGGGCGGATGTATTGGAGATGCAGAACGGCGACCGATATTCGGGCAAGGTGTTGTCGGTGTCCGCCGACACCGTGGTGTTGAACAGCGAAGTGCTCGGCAAAATCAACGTGCCGCGCAGCAAGGTGGCGAGTTTGGCGTTTGGCACCAATTCACCCGCGCCCAAGGTGGCCGCCACTCCCGTGCGGCCCGCCTCCACGAATCTTCCCACGGCAACGGCGGCGGCTTTGCCCGGCACGAATGTGGATTTGTCCACGGCGTTCCGGCAGTTGGGGGCGGACACAAATTTTGTGGGGCAGATTCGCGATCAAATGCTTGCAAACAGTCCCGAAGCCGCCGGCAAATACGACGAAATGGTCAACGGCCTGTTGAGCGGGCAGATAAACTTGAACGACCTCCGGCAGCAGGCGCAATCGGCGGCGGCGCAATTGCGCGAGCTCAAACGCGGCCTCGGTCCCGATGCGGACGAATCGCTGGATGGTTATTTGAAAATCCTGGACGCTTTCGTGAACGAAACCGCCAGCCAACCGGGAAATGTCCCGCCGAAATCACCATAAAACGCAGAGGTGCAGAGAACGCAGAGTTTCGCAGAGTCGAATTTGATGAAGGGCAAAAACTTTGCGCTACTCTGCGTTCTCTGCGCCTCTGCGTTAATTTGCAAGCTGCGGATTAGAAATCATCCTCGTCGTTCATATTTCCAATTCAGCGATTTCCCTTGGGCGAGCCATTCGATGGCGGTTTGCAGACGTTTGGCGCGGGTCTCCTCGCGTTTGGCCCCGGTGAGCCATTCAACATATTCCCGTTTGTGGCTGGGACTGAAATTTTCAAACGCCGCCAGCACCTTTTTATTCTTCTTCAGCGCGGCCAGAAAATAATCCGGCACGACGACTTCTTTTTTCGTCTTGGATTTGGCGCGGGCGGGACTTTTGACGCCTGCTTCGTTTAGTTCCACGGCTTTCTTGATGTAGCCGGTCAGGATTTTGTCGCCCGGTAAATCGTCGAAGGAAGTAATGCGCCCGAATTGTCCCATTCCTTTGCCGCGCGCCGGATCTTTGCCGAAAACAAGACTGCTCTTCCAAAAGAAAAGCGCGCAATGCTGTTTGAACGCCGCCATGCCGCAGATGACTCCCTTGTGCTCAAAATGCGGCATCTGCCATTTCACGGTCTCCTGCGCCTCCGGGCACGCGGCATGAACAAGCTGTCGGATGTGGCTGAGGATGGGTTTGGCAAAGTCGGCGGATTTGGCGATGTAAGCGTCAACGCGCGGGTCTTTCTTTGACATGCCAAAAGATGGAAAATTGCCCGGCGTTTTTCAATGGGAACTAATTTGGAACGGCGCAGAAGATTTTTAACGCAAAGGCGCCAAGGTGCCAAGACGCAACGGTTTCGAAGATTTTGCCTTGCCCGCTTTGCGACTTTGCCTCTTGGCGCCTTTGCGTTGAATTCCGACTGCATCGCTCCGGTTAATATCCCAGTTTGATCATGGCAGCGTGACGATGCGATAAAACCGCGCGCGAGTTGCCGTGTTGGTGTCGGCAAAACTTAGCGTGGCATTGGTGGCGAGAAGGGATGCCTGTTGCTGCCACTGAACCAAGTTCGACGAGGTCTGCACGGCGTAATGGAAATCGGGCTGCACGTTGAGGTCGCAGTGAAACTGGCTGGCGGCGGCCACGCGCACGTTGCCGAGAACCACTCCCGGCGCGGTTCCGAGCGGAACAAAATTGAAACTCTTGATGATGACCTCGACCTCGTTGCTGTCGGTCGGGTGATCGCCGTTCACGAGCCAGAGATTGAGGCGCACGTTTTCATCGCCACTGGCCGGCACGTCGGCGGTATTGGTGAACACATACGAACTGATGAGATTCGTCGCGGCTGCGGAGTATGCGCCGGTCTGCGCCTGGTAGCTGATGCGGTTCGTCTCCCAAACATAAAGATGGGTCGAATTGGTCAATCCGGGTGGCACCCGATAGCGCACGAGATGGTTCGCCGCGTAGTACGGCTGCACTACGAACTGGGCGTTGTTCGTGTCCGCGGGGTTTTCCCAGCGGCCGCCTTCCACATCAATCTCGCGGTCGGTGAACGCCGGGTCGTCGCTCCAGGTGAACAGGCCGAGCGTGGCGTTGGTATTGATGGCGTCCACGGCGGAGTTCAGCTCATAACGATAGTTGCCCGGGCCAAACGTGCGCGCGGAAACAATCTCGGCGCATTGCCACGTATTGCTGCGATGGGTGATGCGCAAATGCAGCCAGCCGTTGGTGTCGGTCCACACATTGTTGGTGAAGTCGGAGAAATAATTTGGCCCCGGCCCGACGAGGCCGCCGGAGTTTTTCAACCACCAATCGTAACCGGAAAAACTCAGGAACCGCACGCCTGGCGATGGCCGCGTGACAACGGCCTTGGCGATGGCCAGCACGTAGATATTGGTTGGCAGGGTATTGGAACAAACCACGCAGGGCTGGTTGTAGGTATTGCTGACGAGCAGCACGGCGACGCGAGTGGCGGTCGTGTCACCGCTGCCGCCGGTGGTGATGTTGGCGGACCAGGAACCGTTGGCCTGGATCGTGGTGAGTTGCGGCGAGCAGAAAGGCTTGGACACCCAGCCGCAGCCGGGCACGTAAATGAAGACAGCCACGGATTCGGTGGCGGGATTTGCGCCGAGCACGAAGCCTTTCAGAGTGTCGGTCGTCCCGTAGGCCGGCAGATTCGTTATCACCACCACGGGCGCGGCCTGGAGGCGGAAGCAACAACACACCGCAACCGCGAGACACAACAAAAAGCACACGACCAGCTTTGAAGAAGGTTGCAGCATGGCCATGCATCATCGAATCATGTTCGCGTTGGAAATGCAATCTACCAGTGCGGAGTGCGGAACGCGGAGTACGGAATCAGATCCGGATTTAACGCAAAGGCGCCAGGAGGCCAAGCCGCAAAGTGGGCAAGGCAAATCCGTAATGAGGCTGACCGTTCGAAATCGTTGCGCCTTCGCGCCTTTGCGTCTTTGCGTTAAAGACTTCCGGTCCCGGCAATTTTTCCATTTCTTGTGGCATTTTTCACCGGGCGGCGGCATTGACTTTGCGCGGCATTGGAAGTCCCATATCGGTATGAAGCACATTCTTTTTATCGCGGCGCTGATTTGCACCGCCATCCTAACGCCGCCCGGTTTGGCGCAGGCACAGACCAATGATACGGCGCCAGCGACGAGCGCAGCCCCCAGCCCGGCCGACAAGGAAAAGGCGACGCTCGAAAAACACACCAAGCCCATACTGGCGGCATTGAAACTGACGGACCCGGACAAGGAGCAAAAGGTGCGCGACATCATGGCCGCGCAGTTCAAGGCGTTGCACACCTGGCACGCGGATAATGACGCGCAGATCAAGTCCCTGTGGAACGACTTCAACAAAGCCCGCTCGGCGCATAGCGTGACCAACGCCAATGCCGCGTTGGACAAAATCAGCGGCGTCTATGCCGCCTTCAAACCGCAGCATGACAAATTTCTCGCGGACCTGTCGTCCGTGCTCTCGCCGGAGCAGGTGGAAGCCGTCAAGGACGCATTGACCATCAACAAGGTGAAGGTCACCTACGATGTCTATCTACAGATCTTTCCCACGCTCACGGACGCCCAGAAGAAAGTGGTGCTGCAAGACCTCAAGGCCGCGCGCGAGGAGGCGATTGACTGCGAGGCCATGCCCGAAAAATCCGCCTTCTTCAAAAAATATAAAATCATCATCGAGGACGACTATCTCACCGCGCAAGGCTACGACCCCAAGCAGGCCCGCACAGATTTTGCAGCCAAGTCAAAGGCAGACTCCGCGACAAAGAAGGCGGCGGAATAAACTTGTTGGAGACCTCAGCAAAAGAGTCTTCATTGTAGCGGTTGTAACGGCGGTCTGTGACCGCCGCCATTTTCCGAATGATTCCATGCTGCCCCGCGATCCATGATTTGCAACAAGTTTAATGCATTAGCAAAAGGCTGGTAGGGTGCGTCGCTCCGCGCGCGCCGTCACCCATCACGGAAAAACATCGCTTTGCCACTCAGTGGAAGCGTCCAAAAGGCGGCGGCTGGATCAGGGAGAAGGTCTTTCGAAAAACCAGAGAACGCGCCACGTGAAAGTCCTCTCCTCGGGGGAGAGGATTTAGGTGAGGGCGGGCGTCCCCAAAAACAAACTTCATTTTTTTCGCGGGGCTTTTTACACCCCGTTATGTCAACAGAACAAGAAAAGTTAGAGTAACGACCGTCCTCACCCCGCCCTCTCCTCCAGGAGAGGGAGAAATTGTTGCCGCGTTTGTGGAAAAACCCACGGCTGGATCGGCGGGAAACCAGCGTTTCAACTGAATCGTTCCGGTTTAGCTTAGCCCCCTTTACCACATCAGCCGCTTACCATTTTTATTTGCCCGTTCCACGATTTTAAATACGATGCCACCACCCTTGTTAAAAGAAATGAAAGCGGAAGGTTCGATAGCCTGTCTTGGCCGCGGCCCCGGCGCGAAGTGGCGGAAAGAGAAAGAGGGTCGCAACCGCAAAAGAGGGTCATAAAGAGGGTATTAACTCAAAACAGTGCTGGAATGAATTCCCAACTCGCGCGACGACACTTGGGTAACAAGTCTTCCAAAAGACTAATTTCGGTAATCATTTGTGGCCTTCTTTCCGTTTGTTTATCAAATCCTCAAGAGCAGAAACAATCTTTAGTCGCATGACTTCATTTAAAACCAATCCATTCAGAATCAAATGGTGTTTTGGTGCGGGTAAATCGTTTGGCATTCCCGACTCCAAAAAAGAGGCCGACCGGCTATTTCGCAATGCAGTCTTTAATTTCATAACCACGCTTCGCACTCCAACATCGGTAAGGCTGAAGTCAAAAATTGAATGCGCAGCTTCATTTCTTAATTCGCGGATGATTTCAGCGTCTTGGTAGTCCTCTTTGGATATAAGCCCGTAAGCATACGCCATTTCAATCCGATGGCCAAACGTCGTGCGCGAAAGACTGTCAAATAGTTTGTTCTCTCTCGACGGGTACGTGATGGTAGCAATGTGAGCTTCGTGCAGTTGGCGAAGCATTTCTTCGAGTATGGAGGCAATGATGAGCACGCACCCTTTGTCCGATTCGTTGACTAAAGAACGGAATGAAACAATGGCAGATTGTTTGGAAATAGATTTTTTCACTTAGCCTTTGGAACCTCCTGGTTTGCGGTTGAGAGCAGATCAGTCGAGGCGCAGAGCAGGGCGAGGGGCAAGAGGAATGCGTCTCTCCAAATTGCATGAACCCGCTTCTCAACCGCTGCTTGCAGATGTGCATGATTGTCACACCAATTTTCTAACTGCGTTGCAACCGCGTCACGATATCCGGGGCCGGCACCCCATAGAGCGACGCATTCACTCCAAATTTTGTCGTCAGCAAACAACTCCGCTTGGAATACTGCCCGCCCGGAAACAGTCGCCTCGTTTACAAACTTTTCCCTCCATAGCGGAATCGTGCGGCCTAATTCGCTTAAATAGTCATGTGCTGGTTCAAGCTCACTGTCCCCGAGCATATTTTTTATTAACTCTTCGAGTCCTGCAAAGACGGATTGAGAGCGATTTTGTGCGTCAATTGCTGTCCCCGTTCCCAAAAGATGATAGGCATCCAGCGACCATACCCCGTTTCTTCGGGTCGAAGCCCAAACCGTCCGAGCATGCGTACGGCGCAAGGTTGAAATGAACGTGATATGAATCTTTTTTGCAGGCGTCCCTATTTCGCGATGTTGTTCGATAAATATCCGAAGACGACGGCGAACTTTCTCTTGTGCTTGACGACTTTGTTCCTCGCCATAACGTTTCAGTAGTTCATCAATCGCTTTACCAGCGTCGGTTATCCGCTGGGCTTGCAAACGTCGCATGTTCTCGATAATCCCGGCAAGTTCATCCACCACGCTTTGCTGCGCATCACTTAGTACGTCAAAAAAGATTATCGACATGTCTTTCGCGCCCTTAACTTTTCCAAGCGCCCAACGAACTTGGTCACTTTTTATTCGGCATCCTTCTTCGGCCGTCTCAGCACGGTTGCCAGAATCGTCTTGGGTATCCAACACTTCTTCCGAACGGGGTAAAATCAATAATGCGACGCGTTCCGCCAGCGTTCGTTCTGCGCCTGTACTGACAAGGTTTTCCATTAATTGCTGCATTGTGCTATCGGGTGCGCTGTTGAAGCGAGAACACAGCACGGTAAGCGTTCTACCATCGTCCAAATACGCCCGGATGTCGGGGCGGATAGCCGTGTCATCCACGCCTTTGGTATCAATCACCTTGACCGCGAACGGACGTTTTCCGAACAGAGGCGCTGGCACGATTAAGTCAATCCGGCGTGGAAGTGAAACATCGAGACAAAGCCCCTTGTTGATGTTCGCAAACAGTTCTCTTAATTTCTGCAAGCCAACTATACGATCCTCTGTTTCAAATCGGAATTCCGTTCGATTCCTTTGGTCAAGCCTGATGCTTCTAAGAATTTCGGCGGTTATTTCCGACAGGCTTCCATTGCAACGTTTTGCCATCTCGATTGCTGGATCAATTCGCACGGATTTACCATCAACACCTTTCTCCGTCTTACGTCCGATACCAGCCATATTTCGCAGGGCTTTGCCCAATTCCTCAGACACGCCGCGTGTTTCACCCTCGTTGTCGCCGTCGCCTTTTTGCTTGGCCGCATCAATGAGCGAAGCGCAGAAGTCACTCACTGTCCGGAATATTTCCTCTTCGGACTGCGGTTGGACAACCAATCCATATGTAGTGCGCCCTTCTGATCGGATTTGAACTTCGCAGAGTGTGGTTCGGCCCGACCCCGCCTCTAAAACTACCCTACGAGATAATGCTGTTTGTGCCTTTGGTTCAGGCGGGAGAAGCAAATCTGTCAGTCCACAAATACCGGTCGATTTTCCCACACCAATTTCCCCAACGAACGCGACAGAATGTTCGATAGTGCGGAGATACTCTGCTGCGCTCAGAATTGTTTCACGGTAAAGATTGGCCTGCGCCTTAGCAGACTCGCCGGTTTGGGGCTTGCTTACAAATTGGCTCAACTTCGTTAAATGCCTTTCTGCATCTTCTAGGCTTCGGCGAGATGGATGCCAGAAAGACGGTTTTGCCAAGGCTTTCCAATCCTGTTTGTAAAAAGCTCCGTAAGCCGATGCTTCATCGGTAGGAATCGATTTCGTTATCCGAATAACTTCATCAATTTCCGGCGTCAACTCTCCAGTTTCAATTCTCGATATACGGCTCGTGTCAACGGCCATTTTGTCGGCTACTTGAGCTTGTTTGAGCCGGGCGTTTAACCGAAGCCGGGCAATGTCATCGCCGATGTTTATACTTTCAACGTCTTTCGTTGTTATCGCTTTCATGATTCATATAATAGCACATATTATTATAATGTCAACATATATGAATCATACATGAAAACTCATCCGTTTTACCCTGTAATTCAACATCTTATTTGATCACAAAGGGGGCAATAGAGGGGGCGATTCTTGATATTGCATATTTTTCCGGGAAAACAGCATCTAAGAAAGGGCTTTGCGGGAAAACTGAGAATTTCTGGGGAAAGGGGAGGCCAAAATCGGAAATTCGGGAATGTTCAAAATTATTCTCTTTTTTATTTTTTGAGCCGCGTTTGTGGTGGTGATAAAGTCTCGCCAGGTCTTTGACATAAAGGATGTCGTTGGGAAGGCGGAAGCGAAGCGCAACTCGCTATCGCTGCTCCGTCGGCAAGTGTCTCGATAATAGGCGGACCGGGTAGCACAAGCCACATTGCCAAGCCGAGGTTCGGCCCTGTCCCGTCCAACGACCCGCCTCTGGAACGGAAAAATGCTTCCGCCGCGCAAAGCGGAATTAAGGTAAATTAAGCCAAATTAAGGGCCAAAAAAAAATAAGGCCGAACCCAGAGATCAGGCTCAATCAAACCGGATCAAACCGGATCAAACCGGATCAAACCAAAAAAATTCCCCATTCCGCACTCAGATTTCGGGACGATTCGGTCAAACGACTTGCGGCGGCGATGGTTTGCGCGTAGGACAGGCGTCGCGCCTGTCTCCGTTCTCCGCCCAATCCACTGAGTATTGATGCCATCCGTTCAGAACAAAAACACCCCAAGGCGAGGTTTCTGAAGTTTGAGACAGGCTCGACGCCTGTCCTACGTGGTCCGCCAGTCCAAAACCTTCAATTGCACGGTGGTGCGGTCGTTGTAGTCATTCAGCGAGGGAGAGAAGGCGAGGTCGAATTTTCCGGCGGGGAGCGAACCCTGGCCCGCGTTCCACCACACGGCCTCGTGGGTGATGGCGCCGTTCGTCACCCACATTTTGACGTGCTGCTTGTTGGCGCCGATGCGCTGCAACGGTTTGCGGTGCATGAGGTTGCGGGAACAGAATTGCGGCGGCGGATTCCCCTGGCCAACCGGCTTTAATCGTTCTAATTCGGCGAGCGAATCAAAATTGATTTCGTCCAGGCCCACTTCCGCGTCGAGGCGCAGAGGCGGCTGGAGGTCTTCCGGCTGCAAACTGCGGCGGGCAATGGCGTTGAGGCGCTCGCGAAGCAGATCAATTTTGTCCGGCATCACGCTCAAGCCGGCGGCCATGGCATGACCGCCGTGGCGCAGGAGCAAGTCGCCGCACTCGCGCAACGCGGCGGCGAGGTCGAAGCCGGCAATGCTGCGGCCCGACCCGCGCATCTCGCCGTTCTCACCGCCGATGATGAGGGTGGGCCGGTAAAATTCCTGCAACACGCGCGAGGCCACGATGCCGACGACCCCGATGTGCCAGAGCAATTGGCTCTCGACGATGACAAAATCCTTCTGCGAATCAAATTTCATGCGCACGCCGCCGATGACCTCCTCGACAATGGATTTTTCGATCTTCTGGCGTTCGCGGTTGCGGGCGTCGAGGTTTTGCGCCAGCGGCAGGGCCTGCTCCAGCGTTTCGGCGAGCAACAGGCGCAAGGATTCTTCCGCCGTTTCCAAGCGACCGGCGGCGTTCAGGCGCGGCGCAAGCTGGAAACCGACATCATGCGTGCCGAGTTTCTCGGGCGATTGCGCAACCTGCTTCAACGCAATAAGCCCGGGCCGGCAAGTGGTGTTGAGTTTTTCCAAACCGGCGGTCACGAGAATCCGGTTTTCGCCAATGAGCGGCACAATGTCGGCAATGGTGCCGAGCGCGACCAAGTCCAGCAGCGGTTTCAAATCAAAGTCCGCCGCGCCGGGCAGGCCGGTTTCGCGACCGCGCTTGATAAGGGCGTGGGCGAGCTTGAAGGCGAGGCCGGCGGAGCAAAGCTCTTGAAAATTGCCGATTGCCGATTGTCGATTGTCGATTGCGGGCGAGGTTTGCGGGTTGACGAGCGCCACAGCCTTTGGCGGCGGCGATGACACTTGATGATGATCGAGGACGATGACATCAACGCCGCGTTCGTTAAGCCACAAAATGGTGTCCACTGCCGTGGAACCGCAGTCCACCGCGAGGAGCAATTTTACGGCGTACTTTTTCAGGCAGTTTTCCACGCCGTCGCGGCTCAAGCCGTAGCCTTCGTCCATGCGGTTGGGAAGATAGGCGTTCGCCTGCCAGCCGAGCCGGCCAAGAACTTCGAGCAGCAAGGCGGTGGAGGTGACGCCGTCCACGTCATAATCGCCAAAGATGACGAGCGGTTCCTGACGCTCGCGGGCCAGGAGCAGCCGTTCGACGGCTTTGGCCATGTCGGGCAGCAGGAAGGGGTCGGCGAGATTTTTGAGGCGCGGGGCGAGAAATTTTTCAGTGGCCGGCAGCTCGCTGAATCCGCGATTGAGAAGGCATTGCGCGAGCAGCGTGGGAATTTTAAGCGAGGCGGCAAGGGTTTCCGCGAACAACGGCTGCGGCGGGGCGAGGGTCCAGCGGAATTTCATTTTCGTTGAAGGGTTAAAAAGTTAAAATGTTGAAACGTTGCCAAGTCAATTCCAATCCGCGCTTCAACGCTTCAACCCTTCAACCTTTTCACGCCGGGTGGCGGAGAGGGAAAAGCCGATGGCAATGGCCAGAATCACGGCGATGACAAGCAGCGAAACGGAAGTGGGAATTTCAGCCTGGAACCATTGCGGCGGATGGTCGTGCGGATCAACCAGCATTTTGGCGCCCACAAAAATGAGGACCACAGAGAGGCCGCCCTTGAGATAGCGAAACCTGCCGATGGCGCCGGCGAGGAGAAAATACAGCGAGCGCAGGCCGAGGATGGCAAAGACGTTTGACGTGAAAACGATGAAGGCTTTTTGCGTGACGGCAAAAACGGCCGGCACGGAATCCACGGCAAAAATCAAGTCGGTGGTCTCCACCAGCAGCAGCACAAGCATGAGCGGAGTGAGGGCAAGGGCACCGTTGACGCGGGTGAGAAATTTCTGCCCGTCCGTTGACGGCGAGATGGGAAACAGTTTCCGGGCGAAACGGATGACCAGATTTTTTTCCGGCTCGACCGGCGCCGGCCTGGCAAAAAACATTTTTGCGCCGGTGATGACGAGGAACACTCCGAAGACATACAGCACCCATTTGAAATGCTGCACGAGCGCGACGCCGGCGCCAATCATCACGCCGCGCATGGCCAGCGCGCCGAGAATACCCCACACCAGCACGCGGCGCTGGAGTTGCGGCGGCACCTGAAAGGCGGCAAAGATGAGGGCGATGACGAGGATGTTGTCGAGGGACAAGGACAGTTCAATCAGATAGCCGGCGACATATTCCGTGGCGTCCTCGCGTCCGCGAATAAAGACCAGCAGGCCGGCGAAAAGCATGGCGAGCGCAATCCAGATGGCGCTCCATAACAGGGCCTCGGAAAAAGTGACACCGCGGGGCCGGCGCTGAAACGCGCCCATGTCCAC
>Ga0207083_1113_pt1 | contig 12410 bp, 12 predicted proteins | sample Alteio_BWMinHeat_57_FD_153516 | JGI IMG/M metagenome (GOLD analysis project Ga0207083, IMG submission 153516) | Enriched cells from forest soil in Barre Woods Harvard Forest LTER site, Petersham, Massachusetts, United States -... | ecosystem: Environmental > Terrestrial > Soil > Temperate forest >... | reverse complement strand
CGCTCTCCGATGAGCGCAATCACGTTGATGTCGGCCGTAGTATTCCTAGCCATCATCCCGAGCAGCACTGATTTACCCACACCTGATCCGGCCATGATTCCCATTCGTTGGCCCAGTCCGCAGCTCAAGAGACCGTTGATTGCACGCACTCCTAGATCCAATGGTTTTTCAATCACCGTACGACTCAAGGGATCGGCAGGCTTACTATAAAGCGAACGGTGTTCGGTAGGATGTTCCGTTGTATAAAGTGGTCCTTTGCCATCGATCGGCTGTCCACGTCCATCGATCACCCGACCTAAGAGACTTTCCGAGAGCAGAAAGTTAGACGCACGCGCTTTTAATCTCACAATACTATTGTGATTGATGCCGCTCACTTCATCATAGGGCATGAGAAAAACGCGTTTGTCCTTAAATCCGACGACTTCAGCCTCAATCGGCACTGAAAATGGATCATGTTCATTCAAAACGATCTCACAGATACTACCGATACTTCCACCCGGTAAATAGGCTTCGTAAAGTAATCCAAGAGTTTTGGTAATTTTCCCTGCCTCGTCATAAAGCATGTTTTGAGCAAGACGCTCATCATACTTGTGAGAGGAGATGTGATAAGTCATTGTTCACCCAACGCCTGATTGATCAACTTAAGTTGAGTATCCACTCCTGCGTTGATCCGGGCAAGATCGGTCTCCACTTTACAGCCACCGTTCACAAACTCATCCGAAACGTCGATTTGAATATTTTTAAGATCCGAAAATTGCTGTTTCAAATAATCACGGATTGCTTCCACTTGGGCAAAATCATCGCGTCCAACTTTAATCTTCACATGATCCTTAGCTCCGATTTTTTCCACTAGGAGCCCGCACAACTGCTTCACGTAATCTTTATCCGTCCTGATCTCCTTCAAAGTCACTTCGCGTGCGACTTGAAACACGAGTTGAATCAGAAACTGCTCGTTTGCATGATAGATCTCTTCTTTTGCATTTTCGAAATCGGAAAGGATCTGGGTAAAACGGTCATAAACAGGTTGGGCTTGCTCGTTAAAAGCGTCTAAGGCCACTTTTTCACCGTCGATTTTTCCCCGTGAAAAACCGTCTTCGTATGCCTGCTCTCTCAGCTCACCGATTCGTTTTTCAACCTCTTCGGCGATTTTACCTTCAAGATGACGATGCTCTTCTTTTTCCACTCCGAGTAATTTCTTGGCCGCCGGATGCAGATTGAAGCGAGTGGGATCAGCACCGCCGTCAGTCGCAGCAAAGGCTCCATACTGCTCTTTTGTCTTTTCGTAGGAATGAATCACTCCACCGCTAAAGGTACGAGGCTGAAATGCCTTCACTTCCACAGAAGAATCGTCCACAGAGTCCTTAGGTGAGCCCTTGGCCGACGAAGAAGATAGACTCGATTTTTCCTGCTTGAAGTGACTGGTCATTTAATTTCCTTCTTTTAACAAGATCTATACTAACGCGTCTTCACCACCACCACGACTAATGATGATTTTTCCTTCGGCTTCAAGGCGTTTTGCCACGTTCACAATCTCTTGCTGTGCAACTTCAACGTCAGAGAGACGAACTGGAGGCATTGCAGCTAAATCTTCTTTCAACAGATCCGCAGCACGCTTGGAAATGTTCTTGAAGATTTTAACCTTAATGTCTTCCGGCGCAGTTTTGAGTGCAACAGTGAGCTTGTCGTTCGGAACTTCCTTGAGAAGGGTTTGCATTCCGCGATCATCAATGAACACGATGTCTTCGAATACGAACATCAAGCGGCGGATTTCTTCTGCCAATTGTGGGTCGCGCTCTTCCACACGAGCCATAATGCTTTGTTCGGTATTTTTGTCCATGACGTTCAACATTTCGGCGATTGGAGACACACCACCTAGTTGCTGTGTATCGATCGATCCGAGGGTTGCCAATTCCTGTTTCAAAATCTCGTCCACTTGCGCGAGCAGGGACGGAGAAATAAAGTCGAGATTTGCAATTCTGAGAACAACTTCGGTCTGCACCGGCTCCGGAAGTTTTTTCAACACTTCACACTTCTTATCTGAAGTTAAGTGAGCAAGAACGACCGCGGTAGTTTGAGGATGTTCATTCACCAGGAAGTTGGCGAGAGTACGAGGATCCACGAGCTCAAGAGCTTCGAGAGACCTTCCGCCTTCAACCACTGCTAATTGACCGAGTACGGTTTTCGCGCGATCTTCGCCCAGGGTTTCAAGAATAAACTCTTTTCCGCTGGCGTGTCCGAAGATCAATTGCTCTTCCTCTGAAATTTCGGCGTAAAAATCGTCCAAAACGAGTTTAACAATGTTGATGGGCACTTTATTGATCTGCCCCATGACCGTTACCAAACGCTTCACGTCGTTATCACGCAATCGCTTGAAAACTTCTGCAGTAACTCGATTTCCCAACACATTCAGAAGAATCGCGGACCGTTCAATCCCCGAAAGATCTTCATAATTGGTAACTAAGAGTGCACCCATGTTATTCTCTCCCTGTTATCTTATCTCAGCCTGCTGAGGCCGGTTTCGCTTTATCGACACCCGGCTTCACTTCATTTGGTTTACCTTGTACGAGCCAATCCTTCAGAATCAACGATGCCTTATGAGGATTGTTATCGATCAAGGTGGAAATTTTTTCTCGAATCATTTCACCCTCAATTTTGTCAGGATCTAAGCGATCCGGAATGTCTGGAATGACATCATCCAATTGAGAGAGAACACTGCTCTTCTGAATTTTTTCAAGTTCTTCAATGGTTTGCGGCAAGAAGGTATCCACACTCTCGGTTGTATTTTCGGTAATCCAACGGATGTACGGACGCACCACAAAGAAGAAGAAGAGAATGATCACGAGTCCGATGATGGAATAAAGAATAATCTGCTGGGTGTACGACTTCCATGCGGACGCATCGAGAATCTTCTCCGCCTCATCAAAGTCAGCATGGGCAAATTCCATGTTTCTGATCTCAAGTGTGTCACCACGTTTTTTATCGATCGCGAGAGCTCCCATGACCAGTGCTTCAAATTCTTTAACCTTCTCTGCACTCCACTGTTCGTTCTTTGCTTCGGTTTTTCCATCTGCACTGGTAGTCTTGACCGTTTTTCCATCAATCAAAACCGCTACAGAAAGTTTTTTCAAACTACCCACCGGATGAGCCGTGGTCCGGATGGTCTTAGGAATATCGTAGTTCACGATTTCATTGCTTTTATTCGTGTTGGTCTTAACACCAGTCTGAGCAACCACGCCTGGTGGTTCGCCCGGAGTATTGGAAACCGCTCCTGCTGGGCCGGAAGCCGTAGGACGCGAACTATCCATGTTTTCCGCTGTTTTTTGTGACGATTTGATCGTCGCGCCGTCTTGATCCAGAATCGTTTGAGACTCCTGGATATTGGAGAAGTCCAGGTCAGCAGTGATCGACGCCTTCACGCGCCCTTCGCCTACGACCTTGGTCAACACATCTTCCACTTTTTTCTGATACTCTTCTTCAAGCTTCTGTTTGTATTCGCTTTGTTCATTGGTCAGAGCAACCATGGAATCACGAGAGTTTTTAGAAATTTCTTTTCCGAAGTTATCCAGAATGACTACATCGTTTGCATCCAGTCCCTCTATGGCGCTGGCAACCAGGTGGCCGATACCGAAAATCTGCTTCTCATTGAGCTGAACACCGTTTTCGAGATCAAGTACCACCGATGCGGTCACTTTTTTCTGATCTTGTACAAATGCACTTTTTTCAGGCATCGCCAAATGAACCCGTGAGCGCTTCACACCCTTGATGGTATTGATGGATCTCATCAATTCACCCTCGCGAGCACGTTTTTCATTCAAACGATTCACAAAACTGGTGGTTCCAAACGATTGCTTATCAAAAAGCTCATATCCCGTGCCGTTTGATTGAGGCATGCCTTGCATCGCCAATTCCAAGCGAAGGTCATTCAGGTATTCGGCTGGAACAGTAATCTGTTTCCCTGTCGGATCTACCTGGAATGGAATCTTTTTCTCGCGAAGAAGACGCATCACATTCGCCGAATCTTCTGGCGACATATTGCCGTGTGTGATCGGCTGGTAGTTCTGTTGAGAAGCCCAGTAAAGCATCCCACTGATAAACAGAAGGATGATCCCTCCGGTTACCCCGAGTGCCATCTTCCTTCCACCGGAAAGACCGGTGAGGAAATCTTTAATCTGAGCGGAAACTCTTGTTAGAAAATCCATTAATCATTCTCCTTCAACTAAACCTGCATCTTCATTATTTCTTTATATGCTTCCAAAATTTTATTCCGCACTTGCATCATTGTTTTGAGCGAGAGATCGGCTTTCTGAAGTTGGAGCATGGTTTCATGAATATTTTTTGTCTTACCGGCGATCAAATCTTTGATCGAAGCATCCGCTTCTAATTGGTTCTTGTTCACGTCTTCCATTGAGTTTTGGAGAGCATCAAAGAATGTGGAACCTTTTGTTTCACCGGCGGCGCCAGGTGAAGAAATCGGCGAATTAATCCCGTTAGACTCGTTCGACAGATTCGACTGTCTGAGCCCTAGATCCGGATCAATTTGCTTGAAGGAGGAAGTATTAATCGAGTTCATCTGTTAATTTCTCCTATCTCCCTAATTCCAGGGCTTTATTTGCCATTTGTGTTGCAGCCGTAATCGCCGTCGCATTCGCCTCATAGGAACGTTGAGTGCTGATCATGTTTGCCATTTCTTGAACCGGGTTCACATTTGGCATTTCCACATAACCTTCTTCGTTCGCATTCGGATCATCGGGCTTATAAACCATTCTCATTTTCGGATCTTCGCGAACATCCGTCACCAGCACACCTTGAGTCGCTTGATCCACTTTGTTTTGTAAAATGTCTCCGAAGCTTTCGCGGTCGGCAGTAGCGGTCAATTCAACGTCTTTACGATGGTAGCCCTGGGATTCCGCATTCGCGATATTCGAAGAAATCGTGTTCATGCGTTTCATCTGGGCATCCAAACCGCTCGCACTCACTCTCATGGATGAAAAGAAATCAACCATTATTTATTCCCTCCGCCTTCTGAAACGCCGTATTCCAACATTCCAATTTTCTTACGTAGAGCCTCAATAGATGCGTTATAAAGAATTTGGTTTTCCTTCATTTTGGCCATTTCATTTGCACGGTCCACGGTGTTTCCATCGAGGGACTCAACCCCGTTCGGATCATCGTAAACATCGGCCACAACCCCTTCAGGACCTTTTGAACCAAAATGTTCTGAATCGCTCGTTTCGAGTTTGATGTTTTCACTGGTGTTCATCGCATCTCTCATCGCGTGTTCAAAATTCGCGGTCTTGGCCTTATAGCCAGGCGTATCCGCGTTGGCGATGTTGCCAGAGATGATGTTTTGATTCTCCTCACGGAGATTCAAATTCTGATTCAACGCTCGAATCGTTGGATCAAAAAAACTACTCATGCATTGATCCCCATCACGCGGTACTCGGCAAGCTTGTTACGGAGAGTGCGAATCGAGATTCCAAGGGCCTTTGCCGTATGGGTACGATTGCCCTCATGATACTTCAAGGCTTCCAGGATCACATTGCGTTCGATTTCATCCAGAGTCTTGCCCGGTTTCCAGTCCAGATTTTTTTCAAGTCCGGCAAGAAGAGCAGGGGCCTCTTTCGAAACGGTGATTTGAATATCGCGGGGGCGGATTTCATTTCCCTGAGTGAGAAGAACCGCACGCTCAACGGCACTCTCGAGTTCACGAAGATTCCCAACCCATCTTTGAGATTTCAAATATTGAACTGCGTCTTCGGCAAAAATCGGAGTGGAACGACCATGAATTTTTGAATATTTTTGTGCAAAGGTATTTGCAAGCAATTCAAGATCACTCAAACGCGAGGTCAACGACGGTACTTTTAAGTTCACCACGTTGAAGCGGTAAAACAGGTCTTCACGGAATGCGCCTTCCGCGACCAAACGGGGGAGATCTTCACTCGAGGTGGCGATCCAGCGGATGTCGGTGCCGGATTGAACGGCTTCATAAACTTTTTGTTGAAGCGAGAGGGAAAGACGAGAAATTTCTACGATGAGAAAAGTTCCGCCAATCGCCAAGTCCAACTTCTTTTTGAATTCAAGGTCCAGATTTTCTCCCGTGAATTCTTTCGCATTCAACATTTCGAAAGCACGTTCTGCACGAACGCTATTTTCATGAATGTATTTTGCGATGGTTTTTTTACCGGTGCCGGAAGCACCCTGGATCAAAACTGTTGCACGACTTTTTGCAATCGTGCGGGATAACTGAAGAAGCTCAGAGAAGTCATGGTCTACGCTTTGAAGTTCTCTGGTTTCGATTTTATTTTCGCTTCTCAACATCATCTTTGCCCTCCTTGGCAATTACATCTAACGCCTTCTGCGCTAAATTTTTCCAAACATCATCATCCTGACTCTGTTTAATTTTTTCGAGTGATCGACTAGCTGTGAGTTTTGAGTCCCGTCCTCCGTCTTTCAATAAAGCCCGCGCATGCGCGTAAAGTACGTGGTTTCCTCCTATTTTATTTTCTATCGCTTCGCTGTAAAGTGCAACCGCTTCCTTCCATTTTTGTTGCTGTTCGAGTGCTTCACCCTCCGAAGTATAGAGATAGGATACTGACGGGACGTTACTTAAATGACGATAATCAAATTCAGGCTGGTCTTTTTCAGTCAACTTTTGTGCCAGGAGCCTGGATTCGTGAAAAGCCTTGGCAGAAAATGCAGAATCATTAACTTTCCGAGCGAGCTCCCCGAGATAGGCCCAAGTCTGAGCTTTCGCGTAGGGCTTGAAATTTCCAAGTTTGAGCGCGATGTTTTTGCCTACTTCGAACGCTTTTTCGTCGTTTTCATTGACCTGATAATACAAGGCCTTCATCAAATCACGCTCAACAGCCAGTTTCGACTGGTCACGAATCGATGCTAGTTCATCGAGAAAAGCGGCTGATTGTTTTTCATCTTTGGGATCAAACTTCTCACCGTTCCACAACGATTTTGCTTCGATGAATGCGCGATCTTCCTGGTCATTATTGCTTTCCAGAAACAAAGTTTTTTGAATCTCATTCGCGGCGATTTTCAAATCAGCGACATCACCACTTCGATACGGTTCGATGATTTTCAGCGCAAGCGTGGTTAACTTCTTATCCGCTGCAAATTTTGCAATTTTTAGTCGCATTTCATCGCTCACCGGATCATAGGAAGGCGGAGGCAGATAGTCGCTATACTTTTCATAAACTGCAATCGCACCGTAAAAGTTTTTTTGATCGAGCTGTTTTTCAAGAAGGCGTTTCACTCCACCAACCATACCCTGTTCGATCATTTTTCGAGCTTCAATCGTGGGGTTTTCACGCAGTTGAGCGACTCCTCTTTCAATTGCTTTTTCGTCTTGTTCAAACGAAAGCAGAGTACGAACCTCGGTGAGTCCGAGCAGTTCGGTGAGAGAAGACGTATAAAAGGAGCTCGGGTCCTCACTGTTTTTCACTTCAGGCGAGGTAATGTAGCGGATCCCACTCGACAGATCAAAACCGCCGTGATGCCCACAAGGCAACATCCGAAGACGGGCAATCACCGCACCTGGAGTCATTGGATACTGATTCACCGTCTCGGTGAAATTCTTCTCATATCCAGCGGGATTTTGAATGGAATGAATCTCTGCCAAGCGAAGACTCGCCTTCCACGCTGGCGGCTGAGCTCTCGCGAGTTCCAAATATTTTTTGAACGCGTCTTCCGCCCTGCCATACTCTTCCAGCTGAAAAAAGGACTCGGCCAAATTCATATAGACTTGCGGATACTGCATTAGGGAGTCGGCATTTTTCTGAACCGCCGGCACATAAGCTTGAATGGCCTGAGCATATTGATTGCGATTAAAATACAAATCCCCGAGTTTAAAAGCGACTTCTGCTCTGATTTGGGCCTTAGCCGCATTCTTCTGAAGCCATTCGTACTCAACACGAGCCTGCTCATACTGACGAATCTGATACAAACATTCGGCTGAACCATAACGAAATAGCCAATTCAAAGGATGATTAGGCATTTCTTTCCTGATATTCATGAATGAATCCAGGGCGCTCAACCACTCTTCTTTACGAAAAGCCTGAACAGCGAGAAAAGATGCCGCCTGAAGTCCGACTTCGGTTCCATGGGCTTTTTTAGCTAATTCCTGAATCAACGCCCGACCCTGATCATACAGTTCAAGGCGATAAAAAGCGCTTGCTTTCAAAAATGCCATCTCATTTAAGAATTTTGATTTTGGGTATTCCTTTTCCAAAAAATCAACCGTCTTTACCACCAATGCATGCTTGTTTTCCCGCGTGAGCTTCAAAGCGAGACGAATCATCTGTTCTTCTTCACTTTTTCCTGGCGGCTCTTTGTATTCAAAACGGTGATCAGGAATGAACTCCGGGAAATAGGTATTAAAATTCAAAACGGGGTGTTCCGCACGAAACTTCACCCATAGAGTATTCTCGTGATCGAGTGGGGTCTCGCAAAACTTCAATGAGTTTTTAGATTCCTGAATTCTTCTCTCGCGAAGGGCCTTTTTATCGGCCTCTTTCAGCAATATTTCATCTTTTTGCTGGGTCACTTTTTTGGTCTCTACTTGGCGGCGCGCTCTCTCCGCTTCGATCACCGTTGGTCCTTTTTTGTACCAGAAATCGACAACAAACTTACCTTGTTCTTTCTGCGCAAAATCAAAGTGCTCCATCTCGGGTTTCGCCAAAGCATCCTTCCCGGATGGGAACTTATACTTACCCACAATCACCACTTCGTTTTCTTTTTCCTTCACATCGAGTTTGATGATTCTGGAATCCTGAACCCCTGTCAGATAACGATTGAAAGCATTTTCGCCACCAAAGGGAATGCCAAGATCCATCAAGGATGCAGATGGGATGTGAACTTCAAATCCAGAAGGACGATCTTGGACCGTTGGCTTAAAGGAATCATCTAAGGAAATACTCAGGCGACTAAAAGAGGATTGGTGCTGAAGATTCAGGGAACCGTTATTCGCGACACCATCCGACGAAGCAGATGTGTCAGTGGCAGCAAAAACTGAAATGGCACTGCAAGTAGCAACTACCATCAATAGGATCACAGTCGTGATCAAGCGTCTGCTCTTCAAAACGGTACGCACTCCCTTCCATAGTCGTGTTTACTGCCGTCCTAATCCTTAAGACGGTGCTGTTCTTTAGTGTCGAACACCTTTGAACAACTGCTGGGCAGCTTTCGCAGCCCGGTACCTATTTCCTATTGTGGCAGATTTTGCAGCGTTGGAGCAACCTCCGATTTTAATTATTTTTCTTTTTTTTACTTCTTTTTTGAGCGCCTCTCCCCTAAAATCAAATTACTCAATGAAATCATTTTATTACACAACCACTGTTGTTTTTTTGTCTCTCATCACAGCTGGCTGCAGTGTAAGCAAGTTGCTGGTGGGTCAAGTAGATGCCGTCGACCAGAAATCGAGCACCATTCAGGTCACGCCGGTAGAAGTCATCAATCCCAATTGGAAACGAATCGATGTTTCAGAGAACTCGACTCCGAACGATATGCCAGACCGGGCGTGGCAATCGACGAAAACAGCTTCCGTAATCTCGCTCAATTCCGCTTGCCGACAACGCAATGACGAAGCACAGAACTATGCGGAAATGGGACTCAAAGAAATCACCGCCGACCTACTCTCCCAGTGGACTGAGATGGATCACAAAACAGAAACCGATCTCACTCTCTCCGGATTTCCTGCTTTTGAAACTACCGCTGAAGGAATCTATTACGGTCGTCATCGAAAATTTCAAACGGTCGTCGTCAAAACACCAACGTGTATCTATGATTTAATTTTTCTCAGTCCACCGAAGAGCTACGCTCAAGATCTTGCAATCTTTCAAAAATTTCGTGATAAACTCATCCTTAAGTGAGCTTAGAAAAAATTTCTCATCGATTAGGTATTGAGCAATCTCTTGCCCGCGCGATTCATTTTGCCGGCGGCTTCTCTCGCCTTTCCTTCAAAGCAATCGAAGAGCTTTTCACTTTACCATTTCCAATGAAATTAGTCGTCGATCAAGTGCAGGCGATTGGAGTGCAGTCCTTCCTGCTCGTTCTGATCACCGGTCTTGCCACTGGTTCAGTCATGGCTCTCCAATTCGGATTCGGATTGGCTCGTTTCGGCGGGACACTCTATGTTCCAAAGCTCACGGCCTTGGCCATTCTTCGTGAAATGGGACCTGTTTTTACCAGCCTTCTCGTTGCAGGAAGAATTGGTTCTGGAATGGCCTCCGAAATAGCATCCATGAAAGTAACCCAGCAAATCGATGCCATTCGTGCACTCGGCACTTCTCCCACACAGAAAATAGTCATTCCCCGCTTGATTGCGTGCTTAATTGCGCTACCTCTTCTCACTCTGATGGGTGACTACGTTAGCTTGATTGGCGCGATGATGATCGCAAAATTCGAACTCAATATCGATTTCAGTTACTTCATCACCAAAGCGCTTGAAACCCTCACTTTTACGGATCTTGCCACTGGTGTCGCCAAAACAGTCGTCTTCGCATTTTTTATTGCGATCACCGCTTGCTGGAAAGGGCTGAATACTGAGGGCGGAACCGAAGGCGTAGGACAGACCACTACCTGGGTGGTCGTCACTAGTTCTATCTTCATCATGATCGCGGATTTCTTTCTTACCAAATTTTTCTTTCTCACGGTGTATCCAAAATATTGATGACCACTGAAACCGAACCCGCACTGCGAATTATCGATCTTCACAAGACCTTCGGCGACAAAATAGTGCATCGAGGAGTGGGTTTTGATTTGAAAGAAGGTGAGATTCTGGGCTTATTCGGAGGTTCCGGAACCGGGAAAAGCGTGGTCCTCCGCTCCATCATCGGCCTTGAGCATCCTGATGAAGGCCAGATTATGTTTGAAGGACGCGACCTCACCCAACTCACCGAGAAGCAACTTTTTGAAGTCCGCACTCACATTGGTTACGTGTTTCAAAATGGAGCGCTATTTGACTCCTTGACCGTGGAAGAAAATCTCGCCTATCCGTTGCGTGCACACACCAAGCTCAGTGAAGATGAAATCAGCAAAAAAGTGAATCACATGCTGGAGTTGATCGACATGAAAGGTAGCAATCAACTTTTGCCAAACGAACTATCCGGGGGCATGCAAAAAAGGGCGGGGCTCGCGCGCGCGATTATCCTCGAGCCTAAAATCATCCTCTTTGATGAACCGACCGCCGGACTCGATCCCGTGAACACGGAACGCTTGCTGAACAATATTTTGGAATTTAAAAAAGAAGGCATGACAGGAATTTTTGTCACTCACGACATTCCCGCCGCATTCAAGATTTGCGATCGCATCGCGATTCTAAATGAGGGAAAAATTGAACTGATTCTCACACCGGCAGAAATGAAAGTTTCTACGAATCCGTTAGTGAAATCATTTACGACTGGAGCACATATCCGATGAAAGCTGATGAGAAAAAAATAGAGAAAAAAGTAGGGGTATTTGTTTTGGCGGGTTTGAGTCTGGCGCTGATCGCACTACTGGTTCTGGGTGGAAAACAGAGTTTTTTTGCTTCTGTAAATCACTACTACTCCCACTTCGCCAAAGTCGACGGACTCGTCAGTGGAGCAAAAATCACTCTCGGTGGACTTCAAATCGGTACAGTCTCGAAGGTCGAACTGGATCCTCAGGCACGAGACATCATTGTTTATTTCTCGGTGGAAAAAAAATATGCAGAGTGGGTCCGTAAGGACTCCAGTATTGAAATCGTCACGCAAGGGGTTCTCGGAGACAAGTATCTTTCTCTCGTCGCCGGGGACCCGTCTCAACCGATCATTGAAAACAATGGAGAGATCAATCAAGGAGCCAGTAAAGATTTCTCGATGTTAGTTGGTTCGAGTGAAAAACTGCTCGAGAGACTCACCCTCACTGCCGACAGCTTAGGGCAAGTCCTCACCTCGTTCAATAAAGGCAACCGTGCAGATCAAATTTTTCAAGGTCTCGCCGTTACCTCTAAAAATATGGGTGAGTTGTCGACCAAGCTGAACAACGAAGTGAATCAGATGAAATTCAAAAGTGCCATCAATCATATGGACTCCATTTTGGAAAAAGTGGATCACGGACAAGGCTCCCTCGGAGCATTCATCAATGACCCGGCAATCTACGATGATGCAAAAGCCTTGGTCGGACAAGTGAATCGTAACCGGATCGTTAGAAACTTGATCCGCCAGACGATCAAGGACAACAAAGAAGGCAAAGATAAGGGTAAAGCTGGAATTGAAGAGAAGGAATAGCCGGACCAGCGTTCGGTCTACGCTTCCAGCTTCACCACGACCGACTCTTCTTTTTGAATTGCGGTTTTTAAGCCCGGCTGAAAATTCTCAGGGATCGGCACCGGAAAATCCGTTCTTCGTTTCAAGAAAACATTGCAGTAAAGAATCGGAAAA